>OGDQ01001851.1_pt1 | contig 11164 bp, 6 predicted proteins | sample 1570451 | NCBI WGS metagenome assembly OGDQ01 (sample SAMEA2582171, study PRJEB24529) | metagenome | biome: Human gut stool | place: China | collected 2011 | reverse complement strand
AAAGAGACGGCCAGATAACCTCCGGCGATGAGTATCAGAATAAGGGTATATGTCCGGTTTTCTCCCAGCTTGCGGTTGAGTTTGTCCGAATATAAGGCAGCTATGCCTACAGTGAGGTTCAATACTGTCCACACGATACCGAAAAGCGCGGTCGGAAGTTCTATTTTCATCAATACCGGTTGTACGAACCAGGCCATAGTCAGGGTTGCCGCTCCGATAATGCCGGAGAACATAATGTCGTAGCAAAGGCTTTTATTCGTAAATAGCGAATATCGAATGATTTTCCAGATATTGGCTAAAGGATTGACAATTTTGGTTTTGACATTGAATTCCTGTAAAGTCAAAGCTGCCGGAATACCGATAAAGGCAATCAAAATCTGACAGTAGAAAGGCAGACGGAGCGAAAATGTGGCTAACAGTCCGCCGAAAATACCCGCGAAGGCTTCCGAAAAATTCCCGATCATCGTTACTTTACCTTCATATTTCAGGTATTCGTTTTCCCGGTCGTAATGAAGCATCGTGTCGTATAAAAGAGCCGAATCGGCGCCGGAAACCAAACTTTGGCCTATTCCCAGCAGGATCTCGGCAATAAAAAATGCATAGAAAGTAGAGGATAGCGAATAACAGATGTAGCCTCCGAAAGCGACGATACAACCCGTAATCAAACAATTTTTCCGTCCCCAGGCATCGGCCAGATAACCCGTCGGGATGTCGAGACTAACCAGAACAATCGAGTAGACACTTTTTAAAAGGAAGATATCCTTTAAGCCCAATCCATTTTCTTCGTAAAATAATACGATAATAGGCATAATCAAGGTAAACCACTTGGATACCTTAATCAAATAAAGGGCTGTAATATTTTGTTTTAGCAAGGCCACCTGCAGACTGGTAAATGCAATGACAAAGATAATAAAGATTCAGGATTAGCAGCTGGAGAAAAAAGTTTTTTAAAGAGAAAACAGGTTTGGTATGAAAATTGCACACATTATAATAAAATGTGCAGTAATCTTTTGGTTTTAAATTTTAATATGTATTTTTGTTTCAGATTACAACTAAATAACAGTTTGAACTATGAAAATTGAAAAGATCAGCGATATTTATGAGGTATTGAAAGGATATACCCGTAAAAAGCGTTTAGTGGTTGCTTTTGCTAATGATAGTCATTCTATAGAAGCTGTTTATATGGCAGTAAAGGCCGGATTGGTGGAAGGAATATTGGTAGGGGATACGGAGACTATCAAAGGAGTGTGTAAAGAAAACGGTTATGATGAATCGTGTTTTAAAATTGTCCATGAACCGAATGATGTCCGGGGAGCTGAAACGGCTGTCGAAATGATCCGAAACGGTGAAGCCGATGTTATCATGAAAGGATTGGTGAGTACCGATAAATATATGCGGGCGATCTTAAATAAGGAACGGGGATTGGTAGCGCCCAATGCAATTCTGTCGCATGTAACGGTGATGGAATGCTCGTCTTATCATAAATTATTGACTGTTAGTGATGTGGCTGTGATTCCTTGTCCTGATTTGAATCAGAAAATTTCTATGATCAAATATGTGACGATTACTGCGAGAGCTTTGGGAGTTGAAAAACCGAAAGTAGCGATGATCGCTCCGACGGAACAGGTCTTGCCTAAAGTGCAGTCTACAGTCGATGCTGCCGTCTTGTCGAAAATGGGAGAGCGGGGACAGATCCCAGGGTGCATAATCGAGGGGCCGATGGCTTTGGATGTAGCTGTCGATAAAGAAGCTGCCGAAATAAAGAAAATGCAGTCGGTAGTTGCCGGAGATGCGGATTGTTTGATTTTTCCCAATCTGGAATCCGGGAATGTATTTTATAAAACCAATACGAAATTAGGGCATTCTAAACAGGGAGCAGTACTGGTCGGAGCAAAAGTTCCGAGTGTATTGTCTTCGCGCGGAGATAGTGTTGAAACGAAATTGAATTCGATTGCTTTGGCTGCTATTTTGTCGGAATAATTTTTTTTGACACGTTCTCTGGCTTTGCAAGCCACAGGTGCGAGTTCTTCGGGAATTTTAATTATAAACCTCCGGTTTTGATTCATACTTATTGATCGAAGCCGGAGGTTTGTCGATTTATATTGGACTAATCACCCAAAGTCAAATTTTTGACTTTGGGGATCACTTCTTTTTATTAAAAATTCAAAAGAATTAGTTGAGTTGTCCGGATTCAGCTTTCTTGATCATGTCGGCATTCGCCGTGATATATATTTCTACTCTCCGGTTCTGTGCCCGTCCTTCGGCAGTGCTGTTATCGGCCACAGGCTGATCGAATGCAAGGCCTTCGGTCGTCAAACGGGAACGGCTGATTCCCTGGCCTACCAGAAAGTTAGCGACGGCATCTGCACGTTCTTTAGAAATGCGTTCGTTTACTGCACGGGTACCGGTATTGTCGGTATGACCGTAGATGGTCACGTCCGTATCCGGAGAATTTTTCAGGGAAGTGGCGAATTTCGTCAAGGCTTCTCTGGAAGCCGGACTAAGTTCGCTCTTATTGGTGGCGAAAAGGATACCATTGTCGAAGGTTACCTTTATGGCTTGCAGGTTATTGACATCCTGTACAGACTCGACTTTAGCTCCTTCGATCGCTTCCAGTTCTTTTTTTTGTTTGTCCATCCGGCGACCGATTAAAGCTCCGGTTCCTGAACCGACGGCAGCGCCTACTGCAGCACCGATGGCAGCTCCTTTACCCTTTCCGGCAAGAGCTCCGATTCCTGCACCTAAGGCAGCACCACTTCCGGCACCGATCGCGGCACCTTTACCTGTATTACTCCAGCTGGCACACCCTGTAAAAACACTGCCTGAGAAGATCAGACTTCCACCAAGCAATAACATAACAAAAAGATTTCTGATTTTCATGTGTTCTCAATTTAGAATCTTGGTTATTATACGTGCGAAATTAGAAACAATCTGTTAAAAATAAAATTGATTTCAGCTTGAATTTTATATTTTTGTCCGAATGAATTGAAACAGACCTATAAGGGGGAGTTTGTGGTAAGATAAAATTATAAGTTGAAACATGGCTGTATATTTTATTAGCGGGATCGATACAGATGCCGGAAAATCGATCGTTACGGGAGTAATAGCCCGGACGTTGTTACAAAAAGGAGTGCATGTGATCACTCAGAAGTTTATTCAGACCGGATGTGTCGGTATTTCGGAAGATATACTGAAACACCGGGAAATTATGGGGATTCCTCCTCAGGAAGTAGATAGAGACGGTACGACCTGTCCTTATGTCATGACTTACCCGTCTTCGCCTCATTTGGCAGCCGAGATCGACCGGGTAGAAATCGATGTAGAGCGGATTCATCGGTCTACAGAAAAATTAGCTGCCGCTTACGATGTCGTATTGCTCGAGGGGGCCGGTGGGTTGTATGTGCCTGTCAGCCGGCAGTATCTGACGATCGATTATATCCAGGAATATAAACATCCGTTGATATTGGTGTCGTCGTCAAAATTGGGCAGTATCAACCACACCCTGATGAGTCTTGAATTGTGTCGTCTACGCGGTATCGAGGTAGCTTACGTCGTTTATAACGACTTTCCCAACGACAGTGAGTGGATCAAGAATGACTCGATTACCATTATCCGGCAATATCTGGATGAACATTTCCCGGATTGTCGTCTGTTGGAATTACCTGTGGTTGAGGGGGATAAGTGGCCTGAACTGGAATTGAAATAAATCGCATCGCTTCTACAGGGAAGGAATGAGCCGTTCTAGTCGAAAGAGGAACATATGCAAAAAGTAGAATTATTATCTCCGGCCAGGGATCTTGTTGTCGGTAAGGCCGCTATCGATAATGGGGCCGATGCGGTATATATCGGGGCACCTGCTTTCGGGGCCCGTAAAGCTGCAGCCAACAGTCTTGAAGATATCGGGACTTTGGTGAGGTATGCCCATCGTTTTTATTGCCGGGTATTCGTTACCCTGAATACAATATTGTATGATTCGGAGTTGGCCGAAGCGGAAAAAATGATCCGGCAATTGTACGCGATCGGGGTCGATGCTTTGATCATTCAGAATCCGGGCATATTGAATATGGATCTGCCCCCGATTTGTTTGCATGCCAGCACACAGATGCACAATTATGAACTCGAACGAATTAAGTTTTTAGATCAGCTGGGATTTCAACGGATTGTATTGGCCCGGGAGCTTTCGTTGGAGCAAATCCGGGAGATCCGGAAAGAGGTGAAAGCCGAACTGGAAGTGTTTATACACGGGGCTTTGTGTGTCAGTCTGAGCGGACAATGTTATCTCTCTCAATATATGTTCGGCCGCTCGGCTAACCGGGGCGAATGTGCGCAGCCTTGCCGGATGAAATGGACTGTCGAAGATAACAGTGGGAAAAAGTTGATTAGAGATAAATATGTATTGTCTCTCAAAGATTTGAATCTTTCTTCTTATATCGATGATTTAATAGAAGCCGGAGTCGATTCGTTTAAAATAGAAGGGCGCCTGAAGGATGAGAATTATGTGGCGAATGTTACGAATTATTATTCTTCGCTGATCGGGAACCACCCCGGCATTGTGCGGAGTGGTTCCGGACATATCCTGTCGGCATTCGAAGCAGATCCTGAGCGGAGTTTCAGCCGGGGAAGTTCCGATTATTTTATCAGGGGACGGCACAGGGGATTAGTTAATATGGATACGCCGAAATCGATGGGAAAAAAGATAGGGATAGTTAAAGAAATAAAGGGAAATACTATTATTTTGGATGCTATCGGGGAGTTGGCGAACGGAGACGGATTATGCTATTTGGAGCAGGGCGGATTGAAAGGGATAAAGGTCAATGAAGCTGTGGGAAACCGGATTGTTTGTAATGAAACGGTAAAGCTCCGGCCGGGGACCGAATTGTTCCGGAATTACGATCATCGCTTTAATATCCGTTTGGACAAAGTGAAATCCGTACGGAAGATCCGGATAAAAATAAAAGCATGGACAGCGGATCGCTGTTTATGGCTGGAAGTGACCGACGAAGATGGCGTACAAGTGATTTTACGCTCGGAAGAAACTTTTGAAAAGGCACAGAATCCTCAGCAGGCAGAACGCCTCAAACAACAACTCCTGAAATGCGGAGATTCCGATTTTGAGTGTGAGAGTGTAGATTTGAACGGCGAAGAAGTCTTATTTATTCCGGCAGCAGCGGCCAATGCATTACGTCGGAAATTATTGGAAGAATTGATAGAGGCCAGAGAAGCCCGGCGGGAGAAAATGTTACCGGGACATAGGAAGCCCCTGACTTCTGTTCCCGTTGAAGCCGATTGGCACTATAATATTGCTAATCAGGGAGCGAAAAATTTCTATGAAGCTTGTGGGGTACCTGTTGTCGGAGCATGTTTTGAGAAATCGGGATTTCAGTCGGGGGAAAAAGATTTAATGCATACCCGTTATTGCCTGTTGTATGAATTAGGACGTTGCCGAAAAATGCAGAAAAACAAAGATTTGGAATTTCCGCTTTTTCTGGTCAACGACAAACATCGGTTCCGATTGGAATTCGATTGTCAGCGCTGCTTTATGAAAGTAATAAAACATGTATAAAGTTTAAAATGTTGTAAAAAAATGTTACTACCCAACCTACTTTGCTATCGATATTATATTTTTGTTTCCGAATTTATGGAAAATAGAAATAAGCCTAAGGGGCTAAAATAAAAATTTATGTGTGGAATAGTAGGTTATATAGGAACTAAAGAAGCTTATCCTATTCTGATCAAAGGTTTGCATCGTCTTGAATATCGTGGATACGACAGCGCAGGTATTGCCTTGATTTCGGATAATCAAGAATTGAATGTTTATAAGACGAAGGGCAAGGTGGCTGATCTGGAGCGTTTTGCCGAGTCGAAAGATATATCGGGTTGTATCGGTATAGCCCATACTCGTTGGGCTACTCACGGGGAACCTAATGATGTAAATGCACATCCCCATTATTCCCAATCGAAAAATCTGGCCCTGATCCATAACGGTATCATCGAGAACTATACGGTGTTACGGGCCGAATTGGAAAATAAAGGATATATTTTTCGCAGTAATACGGATACCGAAGTCATCGTGTATTTAGTAGAGTATATTATGCGTACCAACCAGGTGGATCTATGTACAGGTGTACAGTTGGCTTTGCATCAGGTGATCGGTGCTTATGCGATTGCATTGATGGACAAAAGCAATCCCAACGAGATCATAGCTGCCCGTAAAAGTAGCCCCTTGGTTGTCGGAATCGGTATGGATGAGTTTTTTTTAGCTTCGGATGCTACGCCTATTGTGGAATATACGGATAAGGTCGTTTACCTCAATGATGAAGAGATTGCGGTGATTCGTAGGGGAGAGCCTTTGAAAGTAGTGGATTTGAATAATGTGGAAATCACTCCTGAGATAAAAAAGCTGGCTATGAACTTAAGCCAGTTGGAAAAAGGAGGTTATCCCCACTTTATGTTGAAAGAGATTTATGAACAACCTCGTACTTTACAGGATTGTATCCGGGGCAGAATCAATGTAGGAGGAAATAGTGTGGTACTTTCCGGCGTAATCGATAATCGGGATAAATTCCTGAATGCCAACCGGATTGTAATTGTTGCCTGTGGTACTTCCTGGCATGCTGCTTTGATCGGCGAACATTTGATCGAAGATTTGTGCCGTATCCCTGTTGAAGTGGAATATGCGTCGGAATTTCGTTACCGGAATCCGGTGATCCATCCGGGAGATATCGTGATCGCCATATCCCAGTCGGGAGAAACGGCCGATACCCTGGCTGCGATAGAGCTGGCGAAATCGAAAGGGGCATTTATCTACGGCATCTGTAATGTAGTCGGTTCTTCGATTGCCCGGGCTACGGATTCGGGTTCTTATATTCATGTCGGACCTGAGATCGGCGTGGCTTCCACCAAGGCTTTTACCGGCCAGGTAACCGTACTTTCGATGTTGGCCTTGACTATTGCTCAGCAGAAAGGGACTATTACCCAAGCTCGTTTCGAAGAAATGGTAAAAGAGTTGCAGGGTATACCTGAAAAGATTTCTATGGTTTTGAAAAATGCCGAGCCGGTAAAGGAATTATCTAAGATATTTACTTATGCCCGTAATTTCATTTATCTGGGACGTGGCTATAACTATCCGGCCGCTTTGGAAGGAGCATTGAAATTGAAAGAGATTTCTTATATCCATGCCGAGGGATATCCTGCTGCCGAAATGAAACATGGACCTATAGCACTTATCGATGCAGAAATGCCGGTAGTAGCTATTGCAACTACCGATAGTATATACGAAAAGACCATTAGTAATATACAGGAAATCAAAGCCCGGAAAGGAAAAGTAATCGCTATTGTCAGTGAAGGCGACCAGTTGGTACACGATATTGCCGATTATTGCATCGAAGTACCTCATGTGTTGGAACCTTTTGCTCCTTTAGTAGCTTCCATCCCTTTGCAATTGCTGGCTTATTACATTGCCGTTAATAAAGGACGCAACGTGGATCAACCCAGAAACCTGGCGAAATCAGTTACGGTTGAATAAAACGGATAGCGGCTTTTAGCCGGTAGATAAAACGGTGCCGACAGTTAAAACAGGAGTAACGGTTTAAAACTGGATTGCATCGTTTTATTCGTTGTTGCTGTTTTATCTGTCCGGCTCCCTTTTTACCGGTAAGGCTATTCTACGATTACAGAAGTCTGTTTTTTGCCATCCATATAGACCGTTACGGGTTTGGCAAACCGGACGTGGCGGACGAATTCTTTTTCTTCGATCAATTGCTGATTTCGAATAATGTCGTAATTGATGAAGGAGCTGTCCGATTCGTAAGGTACGGCAAAGTATCCGACATTCATGGAAGTCACATTGTGAAAGAAATGGGACCCCAGCGAAGCGTCCAGGGGGAAATCCCTTAATCCTTGTTCGACGATAATCCTGGCTTTAGAAATATCCGACCACAATACAGGAATGCCGGTCAATTTGTCCCGTGTTCCCCAACGTCCCGGTCCGATCAGGATATAGGGGGTGTCGGTGGCTTTTAATTTTTCATTGAAAAATTTCACTTCTTCGGCCATCTGTTCGGTGCGCAAGCGGTCGAAATGTCGGGGATCGACATAAATCAGATCCTGAATGTCGGTGATTTTCCCGTTGCCCATTCCTTTGTCGGCCCGTAAGATCGCTTTACTCATATCGATATTTTCTTTGTCGATATCCATATGATATTCATTTTTGATCAGGGGTTTGATCTGCAGGACATAAAATTTCCATTCTTTGTTTTCCCGATTGACTGCAAATTCCATTTCGACGGGAGCTCCCATCGCCTGGGAGAAAATATCCAGCAGTATATCCAGGGTCGAAGCCAGAGGAATATAGTCGTATTGCAGTATGTCCGGAAAGTTGACAATCCGGGGGCCACGTACACTGAAATCGAAACCTATGCGGTCGTTCATAAAATCGTAGACCGAAGCACAATGCTGTAAATTACCGTCTTCTTCTATCGCTTTCAAGTCATAAGATCGGATAGCGGCATCTTCACCGTCTTTCACCAGATTGTAGTCCGGATGGATCATGTCTATGGCATAAAAATATTTTTGCGAATCCCGGGCCATATCCTGGATAGAGGCCAGTTGCAATTTGGGATAACGGGGACAAAAACGATAGGTCTTTTCTCCCCCCACCACATATGCTCCAAGGCCCAGTGCTATGACTGCAAATCCATCTTCCGGTTTAATGTAAGAAAAAGGATAGAAGTTATAGGATTGGGCGACTCCACTGATGTTGGGATAATATTTTCCGTTGTATTCGTTTCCTACTACCTCCTGGAGGATTACCGCCATTTTTTCTTCTTCGATCATACAGTCGATCGCGTGAAAGTAAGCTCTCGAACTATCGGTGAATATCGATGAATACACCAGTTTTACGGCAGTTTCGAGATCGTCGATCCGGCGTTCGATATCGGGGTGGTTATTGGGAATCAAATACGTAGAATAAACACCTGCAAAAGGCTGACTGAGCGAATCTTCGAACAAACCGGACGAGCGTACGGCCAAGGGTTTACGCATCACTTCCAGGTAGGAGCGGAGCTTGTCCCTGAGTTTTTGAGATAAGGGAGCCGCTATGAAGGCCGCTTTCACTTCTTCGTAACTTTCATCACTATAAATAATCCGACTCAACCCATTGTTATCTATGAAGTTATCAAATTCATCCACACCGATGATCGCCGTTTTCGGAATTTCTATCTTTAGTTTCGGGATCAGCTTCTTAAAATCGACGTTTTCGATAAAATTGGACAGGAAAGCCATTCCCCGGCCTTTACCTCCGAAGGAACCTTTACCTAAACGGGTGATGTAACGGTTCGAATCGACTAATTTGGGGTTGTAATTGATGATCCGCCCTTTGATTTTTTTCAGTTCTGCCGCTTCGAATACCCGTAGGATGAATTGCCGCATTTCGGCCGGAGTAGGGAAATCTTCAAACCGGTATCTTTTCAGATGTTTCGCTAAAGTAATTTCCCGGTGGGCCATTAACCAGGTGGAAATACCGTTGCGAATGGAGTGGTATATCAAAGATTCATCCGGGATGCTCAGCAGTTTTTGTTTAAATTCTTCTATCGAAGTGGCTCTGTCGATCGGTTCTCCGTTTTTGTTCCGGAAAATAAAATCTCCGAATCCCAGATATCCTTTGATAAAATCCTGGATATCATGAGCCAGAGTCGGGGAATTTTTATTAATAAAAGCAGCATGCAACTCTTCTGCTTTTACTGTATTTTCTATCTCCTGGCTTTGAAGCATACAGGGAATATACGCTCCGGTTCGCTTGACATAGCGGATCAATTCGATTCCGGCTTCTTCATCTTCCTCTCCATTCCGTTTATAGCGCACATCCGATATGACTCCGATCAGATTTTCCCGGTAATGATCGATAACGTATACTGCCTCTTCATAGTTGGTTGCTAATATTACTTTCGGTCTTACCCTTATTTTCATCACAATACTCATATCGTTGTCCTGAGGTTCTGAGAAAATGAGTTCCTGAGTTTGTGTCATGACCTCAGTATAAAGTAAAGGCAAATAACGGGAATAATACCGGATCGAGTTTTCGACCAATAGGATTACCCGGATATCTCCCAAATGGGTGTCCCGGTCGAGGTTCATTTTATCCTCGATGTATTTGGCCATGACCAGGAATATCTTGGTGGAACCGTTCCAGACGAACAACCTTTCGATAGATTCGTACAACCGATCTTCTATAGTATGAAAATAGGCCAGGTCCGAATTGTTGTTTACCAGCATCAGCTGACAGATATTCGGATACAAATCTTTCAGATGACGGCTGATGACCAAAGGAGTTTGTTTGTCCAGACCGGCCATCAGGATGATCAGGTCGATATGCCTTTCGGACAAAATCTTCAGGGCTTCTGCTTCGCTGGCGACAGAAGTAAAACGGGGGGCGGTATACAGGTAGACCTGTAAATATTCCCCCACGATTTTATCGGTGAATTGCCCTTCCCGTTCGATGGTATAAGCATCATAATAATTGGCGATCAAAAGAATTTCTTTGATTTTGAAGGGCATTAATTCCTGGAAAATGTCCCGGTCGCTCTTTTTACGTTTGTAGATTTTGTGTAGTTCGATTGACATAAACAGATCATTCAATGGTAATAGACTAGCTATCCTGTTGTACAGAATGATGTAAAATTACAAAAGTTTGGCGACTTGACAATGGTTAAATATACATATTGATCATTGCTTCGTATAGTTCTTGTTTACCGCTGGTTTGTTTGGGTTCTCCGTGAGCGATCGCATATTCCCGCAGATCTTCCAGCGAAAGTTTACCTTCTTCGAATGGCCGGCGAGAGTGGCATGGTTGACTTCGATATTTACTTTAAAATCTTTATCGAGGCCGTGTGCTTTAAGAAAACCGATTACCGTTTCTGTATCTGCGTCGTATTGGTGTTTCATCGGTTCCATCGGTTTGGGTTCGATCAGGAATGTTCCCTTAAAACCTTGGCTACGGGCATAATCCCGCGCTTTGGCCAATAGGAGGGCGAGGTGGTTCTTTTCACGCTTCTGATCGGTATTCAGTAGGGACATATAACCTTCACGGCCTCCCCAGAAAACATAGTTTTCACCTCCGAGGGCGATAGTGGCATCCAATGCGTTTTTTATTTGGACAGCAGCCCGT
>OGDQ01001819.1_pt1 | contig 11364 bp, 9 predicted proteins | sample 1570451 | NCBI WGS metagenome assembly OGDQ01 (sample SAMEA2582171, study PRJEB24529) | metagenome | biome: Human gut stool | place: China | collected 2011 | reverse complement strand
CTACCCAGATTTCACCCAAGTTTTCCATATCATGAACATCCAGTCCCATCATGTGTCCTAATCCGTGCGGATAGAACAACGCATGAGCACCCTCGCGTACGGCGTCTTCTGCATTTCCTTTCATCAGCCCCAGTGTCTTCATTCCTTCTACCATTACACGGGCGGACAATTCATAAACTTCCATGTAGGGAATGCCCGGACGTAGCGCTTTGACCGATTCCAGATGCATGGCATTCTGTATTTCGTAAACTTCGCGTTGACGGGTAGTAAACTTTTTGTCAGCAGGAACCGTGGACGACATATCGCCGGCATAGCCCGATTCAATTTCCGCACCCGCATCAATCAGGAACAAATCACCCGGTTTCACGAGATTGCCGTGATAATGATTGTGCAGCGTCTGTCCGTTGATAGTAGCGATAGTGGCAAAAGAAAGTTCGCAGTTGTTAGCTTGCGCTACCCGGTTCATTTCGGCTACCACTTCATACTCGTACATACCCGGGCGGAGTACCTTCATCGCTGTGATATGCATATCGGCCGTCACGTCGCACGCCTTTTCTATTTCTACGATTTCTTCCGCAGATTTATAATTACGTTGTGCGATTACGGCACGGATAAAAGGCACCGAGCCTTCCTGACGTGCAGGCGGTATGCCCAGCCAATCCATTAGCTTCAGTTTATGTTCGGGGCGGTAAGGAGGCAGATAATGAATCGCCTTTCCTTTCTGCACACATTTATGCAGATAACCGACGATGTCGGCCGAAGGCATTATATCTTTTACTCCTACACGTTCGCATTTTTCGCGTAGCGTAGGCTGCGATCCCATCCATACGATAGCGTCAATAGACAGTTCATCACCAAAAATGATTTCTTTGTCCTCGTCAATATCAATAATTGCCGAAAGTCCGGCGCATGAAAGTCCGAAGTAATAAAGGAATGTAGAATCCTGACGATAACGGAACGTGTTATCCTCATAATTCAGTCCGCACTCGTCATTTCCCAGAAATAACAAAACTCCGGAGCCTAAATTCTTTTTTAGCAGGGCTCTGCGCTGCATATACGTTTCTTTGGCAAACATACTGTCTTAATTTTTAAGTTCGTGCAACAAAGATAACGATTTTTGTGTTATAGGATTAAAAATTATCTCCCTAATCTGTGTAATCTCTAGTTAAAAAGTTACTTTTGTAGCGAGAAACAGTAGAAAGCAAAAACGAATATGGCACAAGGTTCCCGTCAAATACAATCTCAGGCGCAACAGCAGGTACAAACGCTCTCGCCCCAGCAGATTCTGGTCGTGAAACTGTTGGAGCTTCCCGCAGTAGAACTGGAAGATCGTATCCATGCTGAACTATTGGAAAATCCGGCACTCGAAGAAGGAAGAGAAGAATCCGCAGCGGACGAATATTCCGATGTTGAAGGTTCTGAAGATGGCATGGATAATGCATCCACCGACTATGATTCTTTGAATGACTACCTCACCGAGGACGATATTCCCGACTATAAACTGCAAGAGAACAATCGTTCGCAAGATGATCAGCCGGAAAATATTCCCTTCTCCGAATCTACCTCCTTTTATGAAATATTGAAGGAGCAACTCGGTGAACGCAATCTGACAGAACATCAGAGTGAACTGGTGGAATACCTCATCGGTTCATTAGACGACGACGGACTGCTCCGCAAATCACTTGAAAGCATTTGTGACGAACTGGCCATCTATGCCGGAGTAGAATCCACCGAGGAAGAACTGGAAGAAGCATTGTGCATCTTGCAGGACTTTGATCCCGCAGGAATCGGTGCCCGTACTCTCCAGGAATGCCTGTTGTTACAGATCTGCCGGAAGAAGGATGAAGAACGGACCCCCAACCCTATATTGGAACTCGAAGAACGTGTTATCAGAGACTATTATGAAGAATTCACCCGCAAGCATTGGGAGAAAATCATCAGGAAACTGGATGTCGACGAAGATACGTTCAATGAAGTTATCAGCGAAATCACCAAGTTGAACCCGCGTCCCGGTGCCTCTTTGGGAGAAACTATCGGGAGAAACCTCCAGCAGATCATTCCCGATTTCATCGTGGAAACATACGATGACGGAACAATCAATGTCAGTCTCAATAACCGTAATGTTCCCGAGCTTCGTATGAGCCGTGACTTCACAGAAATGGTGGAAGAACATACTAAAAATAAGTTCAACCAGACAAAGGAATCAAAAGAAGCCATGATGTTCCTCAAGCAGAAAATGGATGCGGCACAAGGGTTCATTGATGCTATCAAACAGCGTCAGAATACGTTGATGACTACCATGCAGGCAATAATCGACCTGCAACGTCCCTTCTTCCTCGAAGGAGACGAATCTTTGTTGAAACCGATGATTCTGAAAGATGTGGCTGAACGTACCGGACTGGATATATCTACCATTTCCCGTGTGAGCAACAGTAAATATGTGCAGACGAATTTTGGTATCTATCAGCTTAAATTCTTTTTCGTTGACGGATATACAACGGAAGACGGCGAAGAAATGTCTGTCCGTGAGATTCGCAAGATCCTGAAAGAGTGCATCGACAGCGAAGACAAGAAGAAACCGCTGACAGATGACGAACTGGCGGAGATCTTAAAAGAAAAAGGATACCCTATCGCCCGCCGGACGGTAGCCAAGTATCGTCAGCAACTGAACATTCCCGTAGCGAGACTTCGGAAGTGATAGGAAGAAGTAACATGAAAATGAGAGTTGAGATTTTGTAATAAATAACTAGTAATAAAAAGAAGAGTGGATAAAGAAAGAGAGCATATCATAGCGGATAAGACCATGTTGCGGGTAGCGAGAGTTACCTCAATGGTGTTTACTCCATTTTCGATTCCGTTTTTGTCGTTTTTGGTGTTATTCCTTTTTTCTTATCTTCGTATCATGCCGATACAATATAAGTTGATTGTGTTGGGAATTGTTTACTGCTTTACCATACTGACACCTACCATTACCATTTTCCTGTTTCGTAAAATCAATGGCTTTGCCCGTCAGGAGTTGAGTGAGCGCAAGAAACGTTATGTACCGATTCTGCTGACTATCATCTCGTATGTGTTTTGCCTGTTGATGATGCGCCGGCTGAATATACCTTGGTATATGACAGGTATCATCCTCGTTTCTTTGGTAGTATCTATTATCTGCATTGCAGTGAATTTGAAATGGAAATTGAGTGAACACATGGCAGGAATAGGCGGAGTGATCGGCGGACTGGTTTCTTTCAGTGCTTTGTTCGGTTACAATCCGGTCGGATGGTTATGCCTGTTTATATTGATTGCCGGTATATTAGGTTCTGCACGAATTGTATTGGGACATCACACGTTGGGTGAGGTGCTTTCCGGTTTTGCGGTTGGTTTGATATGTGCCCTTTTGGTACTTCATCCGGTGAGCAACATCTTATTTCGAGTATTTTTATTTTAAAACAGTATAAATCCTAAAAACTAATTATTATGAACTTTCCACAGAATTTGAAGTACACGAACGAACACGAATGGATTCGCGTTGAAGGAGACATTGCATACGTAGGTATCACTGATTATGCTCAAGAACAATTGGGTGATATCGTGTTCGTAGACATACCGACTGTTGGTGAAACGTTGGAAGCCGGTGAGACATTCGGAACCATCGAAGTAGTGAAAACAATTTCCGATCTTTTCCTGCCTGTAGCAGGTGAAGTGATGGAACAAAATGAAGCATTGGAAGAAAATCCGGAACTGGTTAATAAAGATCCGTATGGCGAAGGTTGGTTGATTAAAGTGAAACCGACAGATATAAAAGCTGTGGAAGACCTGCTGGATGCCGAAGCATACAAAGCAGTGGTGAATGGATAAGGTTTTCTCCATTACATCAATCGAATAATGTAAAAGATACTATAATCCGAAGCCAGCCTTACCCTCTCTTTTGGGGAGAGGGTTGAGAAGTGGCTCTTTAATTTTTATCCTATGACTCCAATTGTAAGTATTATCATGGGTAGCACGTCCGACCTTCCTGTTATGGAGAAGGCTGCGCAACTGCTGAATGATATGCATGTACCGTTCGAAATGAACGCGCTTTCTGCTCACCGCACGCCTGAAGCTGTGGAAGAGTTTGCAAAGAATGCCCGCAACCGTGGCATTAAAGTTATTATCGCCGCTGCCGGAATGGCTGCCGCCCTTCCCGGTGTAATTGCAGCCAACACTACACTGCCGGTGATCGGAGTACCCGTAAAAGGTTCCGTGCTCGATGGTGTAGACGCACTTTATTCTATCATCCAGATGCCTCCGGGCATTCCTGTGGCAACGGTTGCTATAAACGGAGCGATGAATGCCGCTATCCTTGCCATTCAGATGTTGGCATTGAGTGACGAGAAATTGGCAGAAGCTTTTGCTGCTTACAAAGAAGGACTGAAAAAGAAAATCGTAAAAGCAAACGAAGAACTGAAAGAAGTTAAGTTTGAATATAAAACAAACTAATGTGATTTACGATTTGACAATTTACGATTGACGATTGAAATATCTTCGTAAATCGTATGTTGTCTTTGTACATGGTATCTTGTCTTTCACATTGTGCATAAAGTATTTTTAATCGTAAATCGTAAAATCATAAATCAAAATGGTTGATCTATTCAATTATTTTCGAAGAGAAACCACAGAAGTAAATATTGGGGCTGTGCCGTTGGGCGGCCCCAATTCTATTCGTGTCCAGTCGATGACAAACACGTCTACGCAGGATACACAGGCTTGTGTGGAACAGGCGAAACGTATTGTTGATGCAGGTGGAGAGTATGTCCGCCTCACAACCCAGGGCATCAAAGAGGCCGAAAACCTGATGAACATTAATATCGGACTGCGTAGCCAGGGATATATGGTTCCGTTGGTTGCCGATGTGCATTTCAATCCGAAAGTGGCAGATGTAGCTGCTCAATATGCGGAAAAGGTGCGCATCAATCCGGGAAACTATGTAGATGCTGCGCGTACTTTTAAGAAACTGGAATATACAGACGAGGAGTATGCGCAGGAAATACAGAAAATCCATGACCGGTTTGTCCCGTTCCTGAATATCTGTAAAGAGAATCACACGGCTATCCGGATTGGAGTAAATCATGGCTCTCTGTCCGATCGTATCATGTCCCGTTATGGCGATACCCCCGCAGGGATGGTAGAATCCTGCATGGAGTTTCTCCGTATCTGTGTAAAGGAAAACTTCACCGATGTGGTGATTTCCATCAAGGCCTCCAATACGGTGGTCATGGTAAAAACCGTCCGCCTGTTGGTAGACGTCATGGAAAAAGAAGGGATGGCTTTCCCATTACACCTCGGGGTGACAGAAGCCGGAGATGGAGAAGACGGACGTATCAAGTCCGCCCTTGGCATCGGTGCGCTGTTGAGTGACGGATTGGGAGATACCATTCGGGTATCTTTGAGCGAAGCTCCTGAAGCTGAAATCCCGGTGGCCCGTAAACTGGTGGATTATGTTCTGTTGAGGCAGGATCATCCTTATATCCCGGGATTGGAAGCACCGGAATTCAATTATTTGTCTCCCGAACGTCGCAAGACAAAAGCCGTCCGTAATATCGGAGGTGAACATGTACCTGTGGTTATTGCCGACCGTATGGACGGAAAGACAGAGGTAAACCCGCAATTCACACCGGACTATATTTACGCCGGAAGAACCTTGCCCGATCAACGGGAAGACGGAGTAGAATATATTCTTGATGCGGATGTATGGCAGGGAGAAGACGGAACTTGGCCTGCATTCAATCATGCACAGCTGCCTTTAATGGGAGAATGCAATGCAGAACTTAAGTTCCTGTTTATGCCCTACATGGCACAAACAGACGAAGTGATAGCCTGCCTGAAACATCATCCGGAGGTAGTGATTGTTTCCCAAAGCAATCATCCGAACCGTTTGGGCGAGCACCGTGCACTGGTACATCAACTAATGACGGAAGGCTTGCAAAATCCGGTTGTCTTCTTCCAGCATTATTCGGAAGATGATGCGGAGAATTTGCAGATAAAGTCCGCAGCCGATATGGGAGCCTTGATTTTTGACGGTCTTTGTGATGGCATCTTCCTGTTCAATCAGGGCAGCTTGAGCCATGCCGTCGTTGATGCTACTGCTTTCGGAATCTTGCAGGCCGGACGTACCCGCACCTCCAAAACAGAGTATATATCTTGTCCCGGTTGCGGCCGTACACTTTACGACTTGGAAAAGACTATTGCCCGTATTAAGGCAGCCACTTCACATTTGAAAGGGCTGAAGATCGGCATCATGGGATGCATCGTGAATGGTCCCGGTGAGATGGCGGATGCTGACTACGGTTATGTAGGAGCAGGACGCGGGAAAATCAGCCTTTATAAAGGTAAGGTGTGTGTCGAAAAGAATATTCCGGAAGAAGAGGCGGTGGAACGGCTCCTGGAGTTTATACGGATGGACCGGGAAGAAAATTCTTAATGATACGTTACATATCTTATAGTGATAGACACATTGTCTCAATGGAATAGCGAGGCAATAATTTATTCTTTAGATACTCGACTTTCTGCGCTAGTAACCCCGGTTACAGTAACCGGGGTTACAGAAGTAAGTATTCTTTGCACGTTTTATGCGGGTGGATAATTATTAAAATTTTACGATAAAAAAGAAGGTATTGCTTAATATATTGAGCATAATTTTACAATGTTTGTGTAATATAAAAAGCATATTTTATGGAAAAGCGGATAATAAAGGCAATTATAACCGAACGTCAGCAAGAAGGATGTTCGGAAAATAAAGTGCGATATAAATTGTATGGCTGATAATTTGCTGTAACTTTGCTCTGTCAAACAGGAAATAAAACTTGGAATAATAATGGAAGATAATTTTGACTATCAGTCAGTGCCTTATAGTTTCGCTCATTGCTTTAACAGCCAATGTCCGAAAGGAGAAAAATGCCTGCATCGTTTGGTGGCAATGCATAGTACCGACCAGTATCCCACTCTGTCTGTGGTAAATCCCAATTGCATCCCGGAAGATGCGAATGCTTGTTCTTTTTATAAGCCGGTACAGAAAATACGTGTAGCGTGGGGAGTCAGGCGCTTGTTGGATAACGTGCCCCATAAGGATGCGGAACAACTTAAAAACTTGATGTTAAGCCATTTCGGACGGGGAATGTATTACCGCTTCTATCGTAAAGAGAAATATCTGTCTCCCGAACAGCAGGAATATATCCGGCGGATTTTCCGCCAAAAAGGAATAACGGAAGAACCTGCATTTGATTCCTACACAGAAGAATATGAATGGTAATTATCTTGCATCTTGCACTTTTGATTGTTAATGGATTGAATATGAGTTGATTGGCGGTGTGCAAGATACGGTTGCAGATGCGTGTAAGATAAAGTGTCTTGCACGCATCTGTTTGTATTATGAAAGCCTTACAACATGGTAGAGAGTGCCTCGGTTGGCACGTTTGGAAGGTATATTGTGTTTGCAGAGTATCCGGCCGAATACGCTTGTCCGTTTATTAGACAATGATATAGTGCTGTTTTTGTTGATATCTTCCAGTATTTCTGCCGGAGAAAGCCATTCACCACCTTTTTCCTGCTCTTTGGCCGGACGAAAATAACGATAGAACAGTTGCTCTTCGGGTGTAGTCTGTTCAAATTCCCGGTTGTTTTCTGTCATCATCCGTTCCTCTTCCCGGTCAAACCAATAACGTTCGTTATGATCCAGTTCATACATGGCTTGTGCATAGAGTTGTTCATAGTCTATGGCGTGGCTGTTGTCTATTGTATCCGTCACTTCTATACAGATAAAACGGCGGCTGCCCGAAGGATCGGTGAGCAAGTCTTTCTGGTTACTTGTAGCGATGAATGATGCATAGCGTCGCATTTCCAACACGGCATTTCCGTAGGGTTTGCGCATATTTACCACCGGTTTTTGAAGAATATGTTTCAAGTATCCTTGCTGATTGGCGCTTATCTGGTCGAACTCATCAATATTGATTAGTGCAAACCGGTTAAGGTACCTTTCGGCTTCCTTTTTCTGTGAGAAATCAATGCTGTCCGTATAATATGCCCGTATGGCAGGCGGAATAATGCTCCGGCAAAATGTGGATTTGCGAGTTCCTTGTCCGCCTACCAATAGGGGAGACACATTGTTCGCATATTTTTTATCCGTTCCACGCCAGTGCATCACCATATTCAGGAACCAGCGGTGAAACAATTCCGTCCAGTAGGGGTTCTTACAGGGCACTGTTTGCGCCAGTCCACGGATACGGTCGCGTCCGTCCCAGACCGGGAGATGGTAAAGGAATTCTTCCAACGGATTGAATACCGGTACACGGTTGGAGTAGATGTATCGGCTGATGTCTCTGTCCCACAAGGGGATACCTTCAGCTTGTGCGTCCAGTGCGATGCTGTTTAATACCCGTTTGTCAATCGGATTGAAGTAAAAACGGAATGAGTTTCGTTCGCGGTATTCCACCTCACCTATTTGGGTGTTGTAGCGGAATTCATAGCGTCGTTTCATAAATTCCTCGGTTTGAAAAGCCAGTGCCTGTTCTTTACCCAGGCTGCTTTTCTTGCCAAATCCTTCACACTCGTTATATACATTTTTGATTAACTGGCGGATAATCGCTTCCTGATTTCGTAAGTAATAGTGAAAAATAGTGCGTTTCACCGTTTCTTCTTCAGGAATACCCGACTGGAAACAGTTGACGGCCAATTGTGTCACTACTGCCTGAAAGTCTCCCTCTCTCGGGCGGGCCCCTTCGTCTTCTGCTTTGTAAATTTCTTCATGAGTTTTCCTCAATGCCGCTTCGAAGAGCATAAATAGAGCTTTCTCCGTATCGTATCCCGGTACCGCTCGTGTCAGTGGCGACTTTTCCGAATGTACGGCTTCCCGATAAGATAATTCCTCGGGCATTCCCATGGGCTGTGACAGATAAAACGGTACGGCATTCGGCCTGTACATGAGTTCCGTATCGTATGATAGTCGTGAATATTGTTCCAGCGCAGGTTCTTTCGATAAGATATTGAATGGAATTTGTGGTTGGTAACATTTCACGGCAAGCCGGTAGGCATGTGCATGGAAGATTTCCGCTTCCTCTCTTTTTTGAGGGAGCGAATTGTCGGGGCGGGTAAATTTCACCCAGATCTTTACGGTCCGTTTGCTCGAACCGGTAAAAGCGCAGTACGTTTGCGGCTGTTCCCAAGCGAGTTGTTTCACTAATGCGATTTCCGAACTGCCTGCCAGCGGGCCGACGGTGAGTTCTACTATCCCGTTGTAACTTTTCATCTGTATGCCACCTTCCGTTCTGCGGAATTCTGCGGCAGGAAGAATCTTCGGTAATTTGTCTGCTTCATAGCAGCGTGAGTCGGGGAGGCTATATCGTAACACTTCTCTGAAAGCGGATACGGGCTGTGCCTTTGTTTCAGTTCGTGTTTTTTCTATCCATGTTTCAATTTCCATTGTAGTTAATGCAGTGGATTTGTCCTTGACTCTCAATTGAGTAACCTTCATCTTTTTTGTTGATTTAAATAGTCTATAAAGGTAACCATAACTATCCGGTCTGACAAGTAAATCCGGTTGTTTTATCTGTCAACCAGGACTTTTCCGTCATTACTGAACAGCTTGTTTCCGGTTGATTGCTGTTCCGGTTTGTTTCAAATGCTTGAAACACTTTGTTTAATAGTTTGAAACAAAGTGTTCACTATAGCGAAACACATTGTTTAGATATAGCAAACACTTTGTTCCAAAGCATGAAAACAGATTGTTTCCCGGCATGAACAACTCATTCTCTGCATAGATTCTATAAATTAATGCGTATCTTCCGTGGATGTAGTGCAGTTCTTTTTGAGTTTTATTCAGCGTGTAAGATATAGGTACCTTGCACGCATCTGCAACCGTATCTTGCACTCGATTAGAGTGTTGTATATTAGGGAAATAAGGCGAAAAAGTGCAAGGTGCAAGATGGTTCTGTGTTTTTCAAACTTTATAGTAGGGGGATTCAAGTGCACATCTTTACAAAAATAGAGGGGAACTCCTGAATGAATCCATTTGTTCCCCTCGAGGGTATAGCTAGCCTCTGTCTCTTATATTTTTAAAGGCAAGTAGTAACATCTAAATGTTGCGTTTTCGACTTTGCAGTCGTTCGGGTGCCGCTCCATCCGAATTGACTTGCCTTTGTGATTATTGCTAATTTGTCGTTTAATTGCAAATTTATAGGCACAAAAAAAGCGGAGAGCATTTGCCTATCCGCCAGAGAGGGAGTCCAAGCCCTAAACACACAAACAGGAAACACTCCCCGCATATTGCAAGGAGCATCTATCTGCTTCTCTGTGTGTTTGGAATTTTGGACTTTTCTCTAGCACAGAAACCAGCTAAACGCTTTTTTCTTAAAACAAAAAATACAGTCGCGCTACGACTGATTGTGCAAAGATAACAATTAATTAAGTTATACAGTCTTTCATCCTTTATTTTTTCTCTGTGCAGAGTGTTTTTGTTCTATGTTCCATAAAATCGTTTGAAATAGTCTGGTTCCCTTGCTATGACTATATCTCATAAGATTCATATCGTTTATTTTTTATATTTTTACTAAACTCCTCGGAGTTATACGAATTATTGTTATTTTTGCCTCACATAATTTCTAAACAATAATTAAATTATTTATTTGTATGAAAAAGGCCTTATTATTATTCGCTTTAGTAGCGATAAGTGCGGTGAGTATCAATGCTCAAGACAATCTGAAATGGGGTGTGATGGCAGGTATGAATGTTAGTAAATACACCATTACAGGTTTTGACAGCAGGATAGGTTTTCACGCAGGTGTTAAAGCAGAGTTGGGATTGTCGCAGGATGCGAATGGTAGTGGTGCCTATATGGACTTCGCTGCATTGCTTACATTGAAAGGCGCTAAGATTGACGGCGGATCACTTGCGAGCGTAACATTTAATCCATATTACTTGGAAGTACCGGTACGCGTTGGGTATAAATATGCAGTCAATGATGACTTTGCGCTATTTGGAAGTGTAGGACCTTATATTGCTGTCGGACTGTTTGGAAAAGCAAAAGCAAAGGTTGACGGTGATTATTTTGATTTTGATGAGATAGGAGGTAATTCTATGTCTGAAGATATATTTGGAGACGATGGTCTAAAACGATTCGACTTCGGTCTTGGACTGAAAGCCGGGGTTGAGTTCAGCAAGAAATATCAAGTTGCCATCAGTTATGATTTTGGACTCGTTGAAGTGGCAAAAGATTTAGGAATGAAGAACAGAAACCTGATGATCTCGTTGGGATATATGTTCTGAAACTGATTTTGCAACTTTGTTGCATGAATCATTTGCTACCTTTGCATCAACTAAATGATGAATGTTATGGGACATTGTAGT
>OGDQ01001812.1_pt1 | contig 11374 bp, 9 predicted proteins | sample 1570451 | NCBI WGS metagenome assembly OGDQ01 (sample SAMEA2582171, study PRJEB24529) | metagenome | biome: Human gut stool | place: China | collected 2011 | reverse complement strand
CGTATCTTCGCGCACGTTGTCTGACCGGCGAGATGATTACCTATACCGGACCGAACGGTCTGATGGCTGCAAATCATCTGACCGACTCATTACTGGCACATGGAGTAGAAATGTTCCGCTTCAAGACCGGTACACCGGCAAGAATTGACAAACGGTCGATTGATTTTTCTAAGATGGAAGAGCAGAAGGGTGACGAAAAAGTTGTTCCGTTTTCTTTCACGACAAATCCCAAAGATGTGCAGATCGACCAGGTCTCCTGCTGGCTGACTTACACGAATGAGAAAACGCATGAGATTATCCGCAACAATCTGGATCGGTCTCCGATCTATGCGGGAATCATAGAGGGAACCGGGCCGCGTTACTGTCCATCCATTGAGGATAAGGTGGTTAAGTTTGCGGATAAGGACAGGCATCAGATTTTCATTGAGCCGGAAGGACTTCACACGAATGAGATGTATGTCGGAGGAATGTCCTCATCACTTCCGGAGGATGTGCAGCATGAGATGTACCGCACCCTGCCGGGACTGGAGCATGTGAAAATTGTCCGGAATGCCTATGCGATCGAATATGATTGTATTAATCCGAACCAGCTGTATGCATCACTTGAATTTAAGAAGATCCGGGGACTTTTTTCCGGAGGACAGTTCAACGGCAGCAGCGGTTATGAGGAGGCAGCCTGTCAGGGACTCATTGCCGGTATCAATGCGGCGATGGAGATTCTCGGAAGAGAGCCGCTGGTGCTGGACCGATCGGAGGCTTATATCGGAGTTCTGATTGATGATCTGGTGACGAAGGAGAATCATGAACCATATCGTATGATGACGTCGCGTGCGGAATACCGTCTGTTGCTTCGACAGGATAATGCGGATCTGCGTCTCACGAAAAAGGGATATGAGATCGGTCTGATCTCAAAAGAGCGGTACGACTGGGTCTGTAAAAAAGAGCAGATGATCAAAGAGGAGATTGACCGTGTTGCGAAGGTTCATGTAGGTGCGAACAAAGAAGTGCAGGCTCTTCTGGAGAGTTACGGGAGTATACCGTTAAATACCGGTGTGACGTTAACGGAGCTGATCCGCAGACCGGAGCTTGATTATGATAAGCTGGCGCCGATCGATCATGAGAGACCGGAACTTCCGGAAGAAGTGAGAGAGCAGGTTAATATTCTGATTAAGTATGATGGGTATATTTCCAGACAGATCAAGCAGGTGGAAAACTTTAAGAAGCTGGAGAAGAAAAAAATACCGGAAGGATTCGATTATGATGAGGTTCCGAGTCTGCGCATTGAGGCGCGGCAGAAGTTAAAGCTGTACAGCCCGACATCGATCGGTCAGGCGTCGCGTATCTCCGGTGTATCGCCGGCGGATGTTTCGGTATTGCTGGTGTACATGGAACAGATGAATCATCATGGGGAACATCATTCATAGGAGTATCATTCATAAAAAGAAAAACAGCGCAGAAATGGAGAGGTGGTTTATGGCGTATAATCTTGAAAAGTTCAAAAAAGGCCTGGATGATTTGCAGATCCATCTGGACGAAAAACAGATGGGACAATTTCTAACCTATTATGAACTTCTGGTAGAAACGAATAAAGTTATGAACCTGACCGCTATCACAGAGTTTGACGAAGTAATTGAGAAGCATTTTCTTGACAGCCTTTCGTTGTGTCATGTGAAGGATTTAAGAAGTATCGAAGATCGACCGGAGACATATCGGATTCTGGATCTTGGGACGGGGGCAGGTTTTCCAGGAATTCCTTTAAAGATTGCTTTCCCGAAACTTCAGATTGTATTGGCAGATTCACTGAATAAGAGAATCCGTTTCTTACAGGAGGTCATTGATACACTCGGATTGAAAGATGTGACTGCTGTTCATGGAAGAGCAGAGGAGATGGGCAGAAATACATTATATCGGGAACAATTTGACCTATGTGTGTCCCGTGCCGTGGCAAATTTATCCTCCCTCAGCGAGTATTGTATTCCATTTGTGAAGACCGGCGGAGCATTTATTTCCTATAAATCAGGAGAGGTGGATGAGGAAGCCACACAGGCAAAGAGAGCCATTTATCTTCTTGGTGGTGAAGTGAAGGATATTTACAAATTCGATCTGTTTGATCAGAAGCGTTCGTTTGTTGTGATTGAGAAAGAGAGGAAGACGCCGAAAGCTTATCCAAGAAAAGCCGGCACACCGACAAAAGAACCGCTGCAGTAACAAAAAAGAGAGATGATGCGATGGATCCTTGATCCGGTCGTGTCATCTCTCTTTTGATTTTATGAAGTATTTGATTGTATAAGGTATGACGTTACATTAGTGATCTTCATGCAAAAACATTCGCATGATGTTCAGAAGCTTATCCGGTACTTCAAGCTGCGGGGTAAGACCTGCATTTGAAATATAGGCGGTTTCGACAGCCGCGTTTTTGTGCGCATAAGAATCTGCAATGGCAACCGCATCTGTCATGGAACGGCTTTCGATAATATATAGCGGAATGGTAAGCCTTTTCACGGCATGTCCGATTGCATTGTCGGTGTAATGTTCCTCGATGCTTGCCATCAGATATTTTCCGTGGCTCTTTCCCATATGCGACGCCTCGTAGTAGGCATCGAGCATCTTGCTCGATACAAGCTGCGGTCTGCTAAAATATGTTTTCTGCAGTGTCCGCCGGATATTGGATTCGTGTGTCCGGACATTGTAGAGAAATGTTCCCAAGATCGGCAGCTCCAGCAGTGTCTTTTTGACAGAGGAATACTTGTCCGGTGTGCGGTCAAAGCTGCTCATCGCAGGCGGATTGATCGCAGTGATGCTTGCGAGAAGATTCGGATTCATATTCTGGGCAAGTACCGCAAATGAGATGGAATTGCCTGTCGTCACAACATCCGGGCGTTCCCCGATCACATCATGAATAAAATCTGTGAGAAGCTGTACATACAGGTAATTGGTATAAGTCAGATAAGGTTTGTCCGAGCGGCCGCATCCCAACAGGTCTATTGTATATACCGTATAATGCTTCTCAAGCTTTTTCACAAGTCTGCACCACTCATAAGAAGAAGAGATCGGATTTAATTCGTGAATGAGAAGGAGCGGAGAACCGGAGCCGCGCTTGGTATAAAAAATACTGCCGTTCTTCCAGTGATAGTAGCTGCCGCTTTCCGTCTTTAAAATATTTTTCATCTCTGCTGTCATATCGATGAAGCGGTTCACAAGATGAATCGTGCCTGCAGCAAGAGCAGTCAGCAGAAAGAAATGTCTGATATTCTTTTTCATGCTATTGTTCATAGAACCTCCCGTAATCTTTGCAAAACGTTTCCTATTACTTATATTATAGCCGCTTTCCATAACTTATACAAATTAAAAATTCTGAAAATATAAATTTTTGCTTTTCATTGAATTACGTTTGGTATAAAATAATACTGGTAATTTGGTTTTTAATATCAAACATATGTTCGGTGGCGAAATGGTAGAAGAATATATTCAGAAAATTTATGAGGAACTTTTAAAAGAGAAGCAGAACAGTGCGAAGCGGATTTCTGATTTACAGATTCATTTGAAAGAGACGCAGGCAATGATCCATTTGCTTGAGGAGACGAATGATCCTAATTATGAGTCGTTTACTCCAAGAAAAGTAAATTCCAGAAATAAGCAGAAAATCGATGAATTGCATGCAGAGATGAAAGAACTCGAGGAAGCAATTCAGCATGAGACAGACTACCATACGCAGCAGATGGAAAGAGTGGAAGAAGCGGCGAAGGTATTGCGGCAGGCGGAAGCAGATGTTGCATACAGGTGTGACAGAAATACACTTGAGGAAGAAAGGTATCATACGTCTCTCCTTGAAACGCAGGAGAATGAGAGACAGCGCATTTCACGCGAACTTCATGACAGTACCGTTCAGAATCTTACGGCAATGGTTCACATGGCAGAACTGTGCAGTAAACTGGTGGATATGGATCCGATCCGGTGTAAGCTGGAACTCAGTAAGATGATCAAGAATCTCAGGGAGATCATCGATGATACCAGAAAGATGATTTATAACCTGCGCCCTATGTCTTTTGATGATATTGGTCTGGATATTACAATCGAGAGAACTTTGGACAAGCTGGAAGCAACCGGCACGAAGAAGATTCATTTTGTAGTGGAAGGAACTCCTTATCAATTAAAACCGATTATCGGGATAACGTTACTTAGAATTATTCAGGAGGCATGCAGCAATGCGATCTGTCATGCAAACCCGACTCTGATACATGTTCTGTTAAGATACGAGCAAGGGGCTATCACGGTAATAGTCGAGGATGATGGAACAGGATTTGATGTTCATATTCTGGATGAGCGTCCAAGGGATGATAATTCTGGGTTTGGAATGTCTATGATGAAAGAACGAGTATATTTATTATCCGGTTCGATACAGATTGACTCTAAGATCGGTGTTGGAACAAAAATTATAGTGAAAGTACCTATTAGTAACAAGGAGGAGTTTTAAATGGCAGTAAAAGTAATGATTACAGATGATCATTCATTGATTCGTGAAGGATTAAAGCAGCTGTTGGAACTGGAAGGAGACTTTCAGGTAATTGCAGAGGCGTGTGATGGTATTGATTGCATGGAAAAATTAAAAGAGCAGATACCGGATGTTTTGTTGCTGGATATCAATATGCCGCGCATGAATGGACTTGAAGTTTTGCAGAAGATTAAAGATGAAAAAATAGATGTCAAGATTCTTGTTCTTACCGTACATAATGAAGTAGAGTATTTATTGAAAGCAGTGGACATCGGAATCAATGGTTATCTGTTGAAAGACTCCGAGTCTTCTGAATTGAAAAAAGCAATCTTATCTGTTGTTGATGGAGAAGATTACATACAGCCGAGTCTGATTCCTGTATTGAATGCAAAAATGATTGACCGGGATATGGACAGTGAGAAGATTGAAAAACTGACGAAGAGAGAACTCGAAGTGTTGAAACTTCTTGCGGTTGGAATGTACAATAAGGGAGTAGCTGATGAATTGCACATCAGTGAACGTACTGTGAAGAATCATGTATCAAGTATTTTTAAAAAGATTGATGTTTCTGATCGTACGCAGGCAGCGGTATTTGCTATTCGGAATAATTTGATTTCTATTTGATTTCTATTCATTAGTATTAGAGAGTATAAAGATTGAGTGTTTCGGGAATCATCCGGTACACTCAATTATTTTATAGAAAATAATGTTTATTACTACATAAAAATATTTTAAAACGCGTATTATTGGACAAATCATCACAATGTTTCACGTGAAACATTATATAAATGAAATGTTTCACACATGTTTTCTACAAGATTTTGTATTTATAAAAAAACAGAAATACAACAGTTTGAAATCACTGTGAAAATGTTTCACGTGAAACATTTCATACGAACTTTCCTATAGAAAAGAATATGTAAAAGTGTTATAATGAACTCTGTCGAGTTCATATTAGAAGTTTCAATGAAACTTCGGATGCGCAAAAAGAAGCGCAAACAGAAGAGATAATGAACTCTGGAAAACAAAACGTACCAAATGAACAGGGTAATAAAAATTTAAAAGAGGTAATATATGAGCAGAATAATTGCAATCGCAAACCAAAAAGGTGGTGTTGGTAAGACAACCACAGCTATCAATTTATCATCCTGTCTTGCAGAAGCAGGAAAGAAAGTGTTGACCATTGATCTTGACCCGCAGGGAAATATGACAAGCGGATTAGGCGTTGATAAAAACGAACTGGAAAATACTGTATATGAATTGATGCTGGATGAGTGTTCCATCAAAGAGAGTATGGCAGATACCGTAGTAGAAGGAATGAAGATTATCCCGTCCAATGTGAATCTTGCCGGAGCAGAGATCGAGTTACTTGGTATCAATGAAAAGGAATATATTTTAAAAAATGCCGTAGATTATATCAGGGATGATTATGATTTTATCATCATTGACTGCCCGCCGTCCTTAAATATGTTGACAATCAATGCGATGACAACCGCGGATTCAGTGCTGGTTCCAATTCAGTGTGAGTATTACGCACTTGAGGGATTGAGCCAGCTGATCCACACGATTGATCTGGTACAGCAGAGACTGAATCCAGATCTCGTCATCGACGGAGTTGTCTTCACGATGTATGATGTGCGAACCAATCTGTCCAATCAGGTAGTAGAGAATGTAAAAGAAAATCTTGATACCAAGATCTATGAGACACTGATTCCGAGAAATATCCGATTAGCAGAGGCTCCATCTCACGGACTTCCGATCAATATGTATGATTCAAAATCAGCGGGAACAGAAAGTTATCGTATGTTGGCAAAAGAAGTGATGGAGAGATAAGGAGGAGAACTATGGCTGCTGCAAAAAAAGGTGGACTGGGAAAGGGAATTGATTCTTTAATTCCAAACAAAGTAAGTGCCACAAAAACGGAAGCAAAGAATGAAAATGTGAAAAACGATAAAGTCATCGAGGGTGTTCTGGTAAATATCAATAAGGTAGAACCGAATCGGGAACAGCCAAGAAAGAATTTTGATGAGGATGCCCTGTTGGAATTGTCCGAGTCAATCAAACAGTTTGGTGTGTTACAGCCTCTGCTTGTACAGGACAGAAAAGGATATTATGAAATTATTGCCGGCGAGCGCAGATGGCGAGCAGCGAAACTTGCCGGATTAAAAGAGGTTCCAGTAATTATCAAGAATCTTTCCAACCAGGAAGTCGTAGAAATCTCCCTGATCGAAAATATCCAGAGAGAAAACTTAAATCCGATTGAGGAAGCAATCGCATACAAGCGGTTACTGACAGAGTTCAATCTGAAACAGGATGAAGTTGCCGAGCGTGTATCGAAGAGCAGAACCGCTGTCACAAATTCCATGCGACTGTTAAAACTCGACGAGAGAGTACAGCAGATGGTAATTGATGACATGATCTCGACCGGACATGCGAGAGCACTTCTCGGTATTGACGATCAGGAAAAACAGTATACGACAGCACAGAAAATTTTCGACGAAAAACTGAGTGTGCGTGAGACGGAAAAACTGGTAAAGAAGATCCAGCAGGAAAAAGATCAGCCGGAAGCAAAGGAAGAGGTAAAGATCGATCCGAAGATGGAAGCAATCTGCCGTGATCTGGAAGAGAAGATGAAAGTCATTCTTGGAACAAAGGTTGCCATCAATCAGAAGGATAACCAGAAGGGCAGGATCGAAATTGAATATTATTCTATGGATGAACTTGACCGTATCATGGATCTGTTTGGATCCATCCGAAAATAGACAGAGTAAGATTCTGATAAAAGTCATATCAGAATAAAGAGAGAGGAAGCATATGATTTCACAGTATTTAGGTTTTGATTCCGATTATATTATTATCGGACTTAGCGCAGTGGTTCTGATTCTATTGATTCTTATCATTGTAAATATAGCGCAGATGCGGAAGCTGAAAAAAGCATACAAAGTATTTATGAGCGGAAAAAACGGTAAGAATCTGGAAGATACCCTGATCAAGCGTCTGGATCAGGTAGATACACTTCTTGAGGCAAACAATGAGAATGAAAAAACAATCAAATCATTGTTTGAGGCCATGCAGCTGACCTATCAGAAGATGGGACTGATAAAGTATGATGCGTTCAACGAGATGGGAGGAAAACTCAGTTTTTCTCTTGCCATGCTGGATGTAAGGAATAACGGATTTATCATCAATGCCATGCACACACGCGAAGGCTGCTATACATATATCAAAGAGATCGTAGATGGTAATTCCATTATCGTGTTATCGGATGAGGAGCAGAAAGCTCTCGACAGAGCTATGGGAAAAACAGAAAACAACGAATGAGGATAATGTATGAGAATACAACTGGTAAGAACACTGCAAGGGGGGGAGAAACTTGCAGGGCCGGTCATAACGAAGGAAAATGAAATTCTCATTTCTGAGGGAACAACGCTGAAAACGGAATATCTGGATCTGATCTCCTTTCTGGGAATCGAGACCGTGTGTATCGAAGACCCCTATGAGGAAGATGAAACACCACATGATATTATCAGTAACGAAAAACGGGAAGAATATATTGAAAAAATAAAATCTATTCTGGAAAAGCATATTTATCACAGGGGCAGTTCTCTTCGGGAAATTGAATACGTCGCAGAGGACATTATTCAGGATGTCATGCAGGCGGATGAAAATATGGTAATTGATCTTTTGGAACGCGAAGGTAATTTGTACGAACATACACTTGTAGTAACAAAATTATGTATTATAGTCGCAAAAAAAATGAAGCTCACTGCGGAGCAGATTTACAGACTTGCACTGGGAGCATTGCTGCATGATCTGGGACTCCGCTACATTACGGTGCCGTATATCAACTGCGACATCAACGAATTGTCAGAAGCAGAGGCTTTTGAATACCGGAAGCATCCGATCCTTGCGTACTCTGTTCTGGAGGAAGAAAAATGGATGGATCCTTTTGTAAAAAAAATGGTACTTGTACATCATGAGAGAAGAGACGGTTACGGATTTCCGTTGAAGCAGAAAACGCGGGATACGGAATGTGGAATATTACAGGCATGTGATGCGTTCGACTGTTTTATCAGCGGGATGGAATGCAGACGTATGAGCATCCAGCAGGCACTTGAGTATCTGGTGGAAGGTACGGATATTTTTTATGACAGGAGAATTGTGCGTGTGATCGAGCGGCTCGTCGCACGCTATCCGGTCGGGACGAGAGTCCGGCTCAATACCGGAGAGTCCGGCATCGTTTTAAAACAGACAGAAAATTCCATCCGGCCTGTAATTAGAATTTTGGATGAAGAGGACCGGTTGACGGAAAAGATATACCAGTTGAATAAGAACAAGAATGTATCTATTCTTCAGGTCGAAAACTAGAAACAGAAAGAGGTGAAGATAGAAAATGCATAAATTTCTAAGAGCCATCGGGTTCAGTCATATTACAAAAGAACAGCTGCAGCATATTTTTGCAGATATTATAAGCGCACCGACGGTTCAGAAGGCAGCACTTGATTCGGAGGGCAATGAATTTGCAGAACTGTCAAAGGAGTACGGAGATTTTTTCGGAATCTCTGTCCGGGGCGTGTATAACGAAGATGATACCTTTGAGATGGAATATTACTATCCGTATTTGTGTGGAAAGAACATATCCACAATAGAACCCGCAGAAGTGGAAAAACATGCGGAAAAAGAATCCTATGCGGGGATATGTGATGAAGTCCGCATTGGAGTGACACTCATTTTTTATCTTCAGAATGTGGTGGATTATCTTGCGGTCAGCAAGAGCAAAGGATATATGAATCTGGCAGACGGCGTCATTTTAGCTGCGCTGTCTACGGAGGGAAAGATTTTATTCCCGATCAATAAGGCGGAGAAAAAAGTGCCTCATGCGCCAAAGGAGGGAACAGACCGGAATCATCTGATTGCCGCGGCAAGAGACGGGGATGAGGATGCGATCGAGAATCTGACGCTGGAGGACATTGATACCTACTCGCTGTTGTCAAAAAGGATCACACATGAAGATGTGCTTAGCATTGTGGATACCTACTTTATGCCGTACGGTATCGAGAGCGATCAGTATTCGGTGCTCGGCGAGATCATGGATGTGACACTGCTCCAGAACCGTTTCACGGAGGAAAATGTATATTCCATGGAAATCATGTGCAATGATATTCTTTTCAGCGTCTGTATCAATCAAAAAGATCTGCTCGGCGAACCGGAAGTGGGCAGACGTTTTAAGGGAAATATCTGGATGCAGGGCAGCGTAAAATACCGGGATTAGTTTGTGATTTTCCTATGGTCTTTTGACGGATAATATGATAAAATGAATAAGCTGTATACAGAGAAGCCTGTATACAGCAAATATATGTTTCCTTAGTTAAATGGATATAACAGCCCCCTCCTAAGGGGCAACTAAGTGCAGACCATTTAGTGAGACACAACGGGATTTTAGAGTTTGCAAAAAGGCTAAAATCAATATATAATAGCAGGGACAATTCATCACGAAAGTGATTGGATTCATAAACATGGCAGCCGGAGCCAAAAAGGCTGAAAAGCCCGAAAATACGGCATTTGTTCCCTTAGTTAAATGGATATAACGGGGTCCTCCTAAGACTCTATTGTAGGTTCGATTCCTATAGGGAACGCTCTATTTTAAGCGGTAATGAGAGAAAAATCATTGCCGTTTTTTTTATTGTTTTTCTGCTAACAGCAAATCAAAAAATGAGCATTTCTGCTAACAGGAATGAAAAGCTATAATGCAACTGGTGTAAAAGGTTGTAAATTCTTGTAGCTAACAAAAGGGTAATGATTAAAACTATTTCTGCTTGGAAAATATCAAGCCTGAATGAGTATTCCGTTCAGATTAGATTAGGTTCTAATCTGGGCGGATTTTTTTATTTCAGGAAGAAGGAGGATGCCTATGGCAGAAAAAGTGGATCAGATGGATCCAGATGAAAAAATCGTTGAGATAGCAATTGAACGGTTAAGAGTATTGGCATTGGAACTGAGAAATTATATGAAAATTGCTCATCCTGGTACTTCTATTTCAAAACCAGGATATCTGAAACAGCGTATGAAACTTAATCCAGATGCTTTTTTAGAATTATATAAATATCATAACCGTAACTTTTATGCGGATTCTTCTTTTTTAACTTACAAAGATCATTTAATATTAGCAGCTGACGGGTCAGCTCTTAATATTCCTACGACTGCTGAAACACTGGAACTGTATGGATCTACAAGCCGAAAAACTACAAAACCACAGGCTCAGATAGGATTAGGCTGTATTTATGATGTAATGAACCGTATGATACTGGAAAGTGATTGTAACAGAGTGAAATTTGATGAAATGCGTCTGGCACAAAGGCAGTTGGAACGAATACCAGAAACAATAGGAGATATTCCTTTTATTATTATCATGGACAGAGGCTATCCTTCTACACCAGCATTCATACATATGATGGATAAAAACATTAAATTTATTGTGCGTTTAAAAAGGAATGATTACAAAAAAGAACAAAACAATATGTCTGAAAATGACCAGTTAGTTAAAATAAAATTCGATATGTCAAGAATTCGATGTCATGAGGGAACAATGGATGGAGAACGTATGAAAGAACTAGGCGAAATTTCATTACGTATGGTTAAAATTCCATTAGAAAACGGAAATTGGGAAGTTTTAGCAACAAATCTCTCACAATCTGAATTCAATACAGAAGAAATCAGCGAATTATATCATATGAGATGGGAAATAGAGACAGCATATGAAACTTTGAAAAGCCGGTTGCAGATAGAAAATTTTACAGGTACAAAGCCGATCCTATTATTACAAGATATATACAGTACTATATATGTGAGCAATTTAGCCGAAGACATCATACTAGATGCAGA
>OGDQ01001806.1_pt1 | contig 11434 bp, 7 predicted proteins | sample 1570451 | NCBI WGS metagenome assembly OGDQ01 (sample SAMEA2582171, study PRJEB24529) | metagenome | biome: Human gut stool | place: China | collected 2011 | reverse complement strand
CGTTTCAGGTGCGTGTGTCGAGAGGCATGCAGGTTCGAGTCCTGTTCTGGGCACCCCCTCTAACCCTTTGGTTATTTCTTGATAATCAAAGGGTTAATTAATTTCAAGGTGCGCAAAAAAAACGCACTCTCTGATAAAAAATATTCCAAAAGTATGCTATTAAATGAAAAGAAAACAAAAATTCAATAGACCGTGAAACCGTTTGTCAAATGGGCCGGAGGAAAGACAAGGTTGCTCAAGGAAATTGAACGACGGCTTCCTACTGACTTTAATACATGGGAAGATGTCGTATATGTAGAGCCTTTTGTTGGTGGTGGATCTGTGCTTTTCCATATGCTCAAGAAGCATAATAACATTTCAAAGGCGGTCATCAATGATATAAATCCCGTCTTGATGCATGCTTATCAGAAAATCAAGCAGGCTCCAATGTCTATTATGGATGGACACCTTGGTTGCATTGAGAAATGAGTATAATAGTATATCTGCGGACAAGGCTCGCGAAGAATTCTACTATCGCGTAAGAAAAACCTTTAACGAAATGAGATTTGAGGATGAACAGAAGGTTGCATTCTTCATCTTTCTGAATCACACCTGTTTCAACGGGCTGTACAGGGAGAATAGATCCGGTGATTTCAATGTTCCTCATGGTAGATACAAAAGTCCATCTATTTTTGAGGAGGAAAATATTATGACATTACACAAAGCTCTTCAAAAGGTTGAAATTAATTGTGGTGATTTTGCAGAGATATGGAATTCTCTTGAAAATAATCCTACCTTTATCTATATAGACCCACCTTATCGTCCAATAAGCAAACAAGTCACAATGTTTACATTGTACGACAAAAGTGGTTTTACCGACTTTGACCAACTTCGATTAAAAGAAATTTGCGATATATTTGGAAATAGAGGATGTAGAATTATGCTAAGTAATTCCGACAGTTATGATGAAGACATATCATATTTTGAAAATCTCTACAATAATGGATATCACATTAGTAGGATTGAGGTTACACGGATGATAAATCCATATAACTCCAAGAATCGCAAACCGAAAGAAGTAATAATCACGAATTATCAACCTCCCCAATAGTAATCAAAACAGATACATATGGCACGTCTTAACGAAGAACAAATTATGAGCATTAAAGAACATATGTGCTCAGATGAGAAGAAGCTTGCATCTCTATATAGGGCTAAGAAGAAGTCTTATGATGAGTGTTCTGTATCCTTTAATGAGGCAGAAGAACGCAAAAAGCAAGACTGGGTCGAGGTTGTAACCTTAAAGACAAAAGTTAGAATGCAACGACCAAAGCCGGTTGGGGTTGCTTTTGAAGATAAAATATGGTCAATGTTCTATGACCTCGGCTTTAGATATTTAAATCGAGATGAGCATTTGGAAATCAAATGGGGTGAAGGTGGTGGAGACCATAAACAAATAGACGTGCTTGCCATTGGGGAGGAAGCAATTTTTGTCGTGGAATGCAAGGCCGCCACTAAGCTTACTACATCAAGTTTTAAAAGTGTAATTGATGGGATTGAGCATTATAGAGAAGGAGTGATACGTGCTTTGCATCAAATATATGGGGATAAGAAAATAAAATTTGTTCTTGCAACCGACAATTATAGAATCGGTGAAGAGGATACGAAAAGAATGGTTGAGAAGAAAATTTTTCATCTCAACGAGAACGCATATAAATACATTCAAGGGCTACTTAAGTCGTATAAGTTTTGTGTAAACTACCAATTTTATGGGATGATGTTCAAAAACGAGCTCATTTCAAGCAAGCGTATTAGGGTGCCAGCCTTAAAGGGGAAAATGGGTGGTTTCGATTACTATATGATGTCTATTGAGCCGGAAACATTACTCAAGATGGGGTTTGTGTTGCATCGCACTAAAGTAAACGATTCTATGGCCCCCACTTATCAGCGTTTGCTGTCTGCCAAACGTTTACCAGGTATAACCAACTTTATTCAGAATGGCGGATATTTTCCTAATTCTCTGATTGTAAACTTTGACACTACTAGCAGTAAGAAGATGAAGATTCAGTTTGATTTGGCTGAAAATTCATCTGAAGATTCAAATGCTCAACTTGGTATTCTCAGCATACCGAATGCGTATGGTATTGCATATATCATTGACGGTCAACATAGATTATACGGATATGCCGGCTCGGACTATAAGAGGACTAACACAATTCCAGTGGTGGCGTTTGAGAATATGGAATCACGAGAACAACTTCAGATTTTCATGGATATAAACGAAAATCAGAAGGCTGTTAGCAAGAATCTACGTCTTGATCTTGAAGAAGATATAAACTGGGAGTCACTTCAGGTTGACTCTCGCCTTAAAGCTTTGCGATCATCTATAATCAAGGCATTAGCAGCAGATTCCGGTAGTGTTTTGGCTAACAAGATTTCTGTGGGTGAGGATTCTTCGGATTTGAATTTCACGCCTTTTGACAATGGGCTTTTGCAATCCTCGTTATTGCCACGTGCCAGCAAACAATCTTATACAAAGGACACGGATGTCTGTATGTATGACACCCAGAATCTTGATCACGATAAGGCGATGAATGAATGTAAGAAACGTGTTGCCTCATACCTTCGCGAGTGTTACAACTATGTTCATCAAGAGCTGGATGAGAAGCTGTTTAAGGATTTTATTATGTGTAACAGAGGCACATATGCATTCGTTGCATTGGTTGGCTCTTTGAACAAATATCTTATTAAATCAGGACAGGTAACCCAATTCTCATCCTTGGCAGAAAGAATGCCAGTTGTGAAAAAGTATCTTGATATTTTCATTGATTATTTGTCGAATCTTCCTTCGACAGATGAGAATGAATTGCGTCTTATTAGAGGACAGCAGGCTGAACGCACATGGTTGTGCCGTTTTCAGAACTCTATACACACAGAAGTCCCGGATTTTAATCCTGATGGATTAGAATCATGGCTAAAGAGCCAAGATACAGGTCTTCAGCAGAAGGCAAAAGACTATGCTGAAAAGATTTTCACGACATTAAAAGGTCGTATTCTTGAAAAACTTCAAGAATTATATGGAGATAATTGGGAAAGTTCAGTAAACGACACTAAGAAGGAGTGTCTAAAAAGGCTGATTACGCTCCATGGCGATGAGGATGATTTTGATCTTCAAGAAATTGAGTGGACCGAAGCGATAGATTTAAACGATATTAAAACTATTATCGAAAAGAATTGGTCTCAATCAAAAGAAGGAGATTCAATCTTTGTGCCATTTAAGAAAGAATTTGCCATATCGGTAAACGAACAATTTTCCACAAAGGCTGATAAATTGGTGTGGTTGTCCGATTTGATAAAATTCACCAAGGCTATATCAGATCCTAAGGGAAAGAAGCTTTCTCCACAACAGGTTGATGAAATGGAATTGATTTATGGTTCGCTGAATCCTGAGGCTTGATGTTTTCAGAACTATGTCGACTTGATCATACCCTGCGGAATTATCAGCAGGAGGCCAAGGAAAAAATCTTTGGTCAGTGGGATTATGTGGATAATGTTCTTTATCAGATGCCTACTGGCACAGGTAAAACTCGATTGTTCACATCTCTGATTCGCGACCTTTCTCTAGCATCACTTCAAGAGAACAGGCGCAAAGGCATTCTAATTATCGCGCATCGCACTGAACTGATTGAACAAATAGATGAGAGTCTTAATAAATATCACATTCCACATGGAATTATTGCGGGGGCATTCAAGGATAGACGCGACTTTTTATTGCCTGTTCAAGTTGCCTCAATCCAAACTATTACACATCCATCGAATCGACAATTAGCTGAGGCTTTCCATGCAGACTTCATTATTATAGATGAAGCGCACCATGCGACAGCTCAAAGTTATACAAAATTATGGAACTACTATCCGGAATCTAAAAAGCTTGGTGTGACTGCGACCCCGTGGCGAATGGATGGGGGAGGATTCAAAGGAAACTTCGATACCTTGATTCCATCTATGCCCATAAAGGAATTTCTTGAAAAAGGGTGGCTTGCACCATATAAATATTATTCCGTTCCCATTGACAGCACTATAAGAAGCAGCATTGAGTCAATCAATGAGTTCGGTATAGATGGAGATTATAAAACAAGTGCGCTTGAACAAGTGGTTGATACCCGAAGAATCCGTGCGCAGCTACTCGACAGTTACTTTGAGTTTGTAAAGGGGAAAAAAGGGATAATATATAGTATATCAAGGAAACACAGCAAACACATTTGTAGCCAATTTCTTGATGCCGGGATAAAGATAGCGGACATTGACAGCGAAACACCAGCACAGCTAAGGAAAAGACTTGTACAAAATTTTAAGAACGGAGATCTTGACATCATTGTTAACGTCGATATATTTTCTGAGGGTTTTGATTGCCCAGATCTTGAGTTCGTCCAATTGGCACGACCGACACGCTCCTTAGTGAAATATATCCAACAAGTAGGCCGTGGTCTACGCAGGAATGGAGACAAGCAGTGTCTCATTCTTGATAATGTGGGGATGTATGGACGTTTTGGTCTTCCAGACGATAACCGTCCATGGGAACAGTATTTTGAAGGAGGCCCATCATCTTCAATCAGACAGCTTATAAATAAGACGAATAGAGACAATATAGGATTGGGAACTCCTCACGAGAGGGATTTGTCTGAAGGTTTGGATGAGATGAAACTCATTCAACAGGTTGATATTGAAACTGAATCTGAGATTATAGTAATATCCAGGCAAGAGGATACAGATGAGAGCCTTGATAATATTGAAGTGCGCTCTTCAACCATCTATGCGAAGTATAACATTGTGGAAACTAACGAAGAATATTTTATTGAGAATATCCGGAATAATGAGCGGCAACTTCTTTGTGGATTAAGCGGACGAAAATCAATTTCCATAAAGCTGATGAAAAACAACAATGAACTCAAAGGGTTTACTATAATCAGTTCATTCAATAGAAATTCAAAGCCATCGGTTAATGACCGAATTATTGGCTATCTATATAGGGAAGGAAGGATAATCCGATTTGCCACATGGAATCGTGAGACGATTGTTGATGTAAAGATATAAACCACCTTACAACGAGAGCCGCAAGATACCACCATAACTGTTGGATAGATTTAGAGTGTGATATTATTATCGTGTTACCACATCGAATTGGTGCGGCGTTGCCGGATGATGGGAGCGATGAGATGAGTAGAATAAAATGAGGATTTCTTGATTTTTGAGATTTGGGCATACGGGGCTTGAGATCAGGTAGTTATGAATGGGACAGGTGGTATTGAAAACGGCTTGCCATGTGGGTGGACGATGTGACAACAGCCTTCGGTTTTTTGCTCCGAGGGGGATAGGTTTCCCGTAGGGACCGGAATATGGTATTCGCGCAAGCACACAGCTCACGATACAAGGTTCAGCCCATGCTCTTTGCAGTGGAGAAAAAAGGTCGCAATCTTGACTTTGGTGGTCGTTTTCAGCAGCTCGGAGAACTTACGGTCGGTTTCAGCGCGGTTATAACCAGAGTAAATGGAGCTGACATCGTGAAAGTATTCTTGTCCGGCTTCATCGAGGTCGGACAATGCCGTGCCAATCTCAACCCAGTTGGCTTTGCTGGGTGTGTAATACATGACGTTACCATCAGCACCCTTTTTTAACTCCTCCTTTTGGCCGAGATAATATTCAAGATAGAGAGCAATGGTACCATCCTTGAGCTCTCGCTGTTCAAGTTTTGGATTCTGTCATGATTGTTTCAGAAGTTTTACCATAAAGGTTGTGTGCCAAATTAAAATTGTTTGAGTTCTACGGAAATTTCCGAGGTGTGCTTTTATAAAAATAGTATTCCGTGACGGTTTTAAAAGGGTCGGTGAAAAGTTAAGAAAAATATCCGAATAAGATATACTAAAAGTGTACTCAATGCGAAAGAATGGGTAAAAATAGCAAATATCGAGAATTAGCTAAATTGTAACTCACTGATATTATTGATATATTGTTACCTTTACTTTCTCATATTATCATAGTTGGATGCCTGTTCTGGGCACCCATCTTTCAGATTTCTGAATGACGAAATTTAGTTTGCGGAAATAGCTCAGTTGGTAGAGCATAACCTTGCCAAGGTTAGGGTCGCGAGTTCGAGTCTCGTTTTCCGCTCCATATAGACATAAGGTTGTCAGTCGATAAGATTGGCAACCTTTTTTTATTTATGATTGATGAATTCTGATTTATACATGATTGGATAATCGTTTAATATTGGACTTTATTAGAAGTTTATCGGACGATTTTATCGATAGATTGAATAGAAAAACGTAATTTTGCAAACGAAAAAATCAATGTACTCCCCCCAAAAAAGAGCGTCATTGATTCACACAGACCTTTAATTAATTTAACTATTTGTGATATGTTAACACAGATCATTAATGCACGCATCCTCACCCCGCAAGGCTGGTTGAAGGATGGGTCAGTTCTTATTCGTGACAATAAAATTCTGGAAGTAACCAATTGTGACCTTGCAATTATCGGAGCCAAACTGATTGATGCCAAAGGAATGTATATTGTTCCGGGAGGTGTAGAAATCCATGTTCACGGTGGCGGTGGAAGAGACTTTATGGAAGGCACCGAAGAGGCTTTCCGGACAGCAATCAAAGCTCATATGCAGCATGGCACTACCAGTATTTTTCCTACTCTTTCTTCTTCTACCATTCCAATGATCCGTGCAGCCGCGGAAACTACTGAAAAAATGATGGCGGAGCCTAATAGCCCTGTGCTCGGACTTCATCTGGAAGGACATTATTTCAATATGGCTATGGCAGGCGGACAGATTCCCGAAAATATCAAAAACCCCGATCCGGAAGAATATATCCCGTTACTGGAGGAAACTCGTTGTATCAAGCGTTGGGATGCTGCGCCGGAGCTTCCGGGAGCCATGCAATTCGGTAAATACATCACGGCGAAAGGAGTGTTGGCTTCCGTAGGACATACGCAGGCGGAGTTTGAGGACATACAGACTGCCTATGAAGCCGGATATACCCATGCTACTCATTTCTATAATGCAATGCCGGGATTCCATAAACGGAAAGAATATAAATACGAAGGTACGGTAGAAAGTATTTACCTGATTGACGATATGACGGTCGAAGTGGTGGCTGACGGTATTCATGTACCACCTACTATTCTGCGTCTTGTTTATAAGATAAAAGGAGTGGAGCGTACCTGCCTGATAACGGATGCACTGGCTTGTGCAGCCAGTGACAGCCAGACTGCTTTTGACCCGCGCGTGATTATTGAAGACGGAGTATGCAAGCTGGCCGACCGTTCTGCTTTGGCAGGAAGTGTGGCTACTATGGACCGCTTGATTCGTACCATGGTGCAGAAAGCAGAAATACCTTTGGCGGATGTGATACGCATGGTATCCGAAACGCCTGCCCGCATAATGGGAGTACTTGACCGCAAAGGAACGCTTGAACGTGGTAAGGATGCCGATATTATTGCCCTCGACAGAGACTTGAATGTGAGAGCCGTATGGGCAATGGGGCAATTAGTGGAAGGTACCAATAAACTGTTTTAAATCTAATAAATAAAGAAGACTATGTTAACTCAGATAATTAACGGTAGAATACTTACCCCGCAAGGCTGGCTGAAAGACGGTTCGGTATTGATTTGTGACGGAAAAATATTAGAGGTGACCAACAGTGACCTGGCAGTTATCGGTGCAACGGTTATTGACGCCCGGGGAATGACAATCGTACCGGGATTTGTCAGTATGCACGCGCACGGAGGCGGCGGACATGATTTTACCGAAGCTACGGAAGAAGCATTCCGCATGGCAACTACCGCGCATTTGAAGCATGGCGCCACCAGTATGTTTCCTACTTTGTCATCCACATCGTTTGAAAAACTTTATCAGGCTGTCGATGTGTGTGAGGGATTGATGCAGGAACCGGATTCTCCAATTCTCGGTCTGCATATTGAGGGACCTTATTTGAATCCGAAAATGGCAGGAAGCCAGTATGAAGGTTTTCTGAAAACTCCTGATGAGAATGAATATATTCCGTTATTGGAACATACTACTTGTATCAAGCGTTGGGATATCAGCCCGGAATTACGTGGAGCGCATGATTTCGCCAAATATACCCGTTCAAAGGGAATAATGACGGCAGTTACACATACAGAAGCCGAATATGATGAGATTAAAGCGGCGTATGCGGTGGGCTTCTCACATGCTGCTCATTTTTACAATGCAATGCCGGGTTTCCACAAACGCCGTGAATATAAATATGAAGGGACGGTGGAGAGTGTATATCTGACAGACGGAATGACGGTAGAAGTTATTGCGGACGGCATTCATTTGCCTGCCACTATTCTGAAACTGGTTTATAAACTGAAAGGAGTGGAGAATACGTGTCTGGTGACTGATGCGCTGGCTTACGCTGCTTACGAAGGACATGAACCGATTGACTCGCGTTATATTATTGAAGATGGAGTGTGTAAAATGGCAGACCATTCCGCGCTGGCCGGTAGTTTGGCTACAATGGATGTGTTGGTGCGTACAATGGTAAAGAAAGCAAATATTCCTTTGGAGGATGCAGTGCGCATGGCTTCCGAGACTCCCGCCCGTTTGATTGGAGTCAGTGACCGGAAAGGTGCATTGGCTAAAGGGCTGGATGCAGATATTGTGATTCTCGATAAGGAGTTGAATGTACGTTGTGTGTGGTCAATGGGAAAGATTGTTCCGGGTACTGATGTTCTTCTGCATAAATAATAATTGCCGGATGAGCGATGTTTGATAGATAACATCCGGTGTTTTAATGAAAATAAAAGTCCGAATCTGAGGTTTGCCTGCAAAGCAAATCAGATTCGGACTTTCTTTATAAAGAAAAGTCGCATACAATTAAGTGTTTCTTCTTTATGGATTGTATTATATATAAACAGATAATTGTACTATGAAAGTAAAGCATTTAGTTGTAGCTTTTCTGTGTATGCTGGGATGTTGTGCGTGTAGCAGTCCGAAAACAGAAGTAAAATCACCGGACGGTCACATCAAGATGACGTTGACGGTAGATGAGAATGGTACTCCGTTTTATAATGTGTCGGTAAATGGTTCATTGCTGATAGAAAATTCAAAAATGGGTTTTGTGGAGGGAAACGGTGTTATTTTGGGAGGAGGCTTCCGGATAGAGAAAACCACATTCGACAGCAAAGATGAAACATGGACGCAGCCGTGGGGAGAAAATAAAACCAACCGGAACCATTATAATGAAATGGCTGTCAATCTGATTAATGAGGATCAGGTGCAGTTGACCCTTCGTTTCCGGGTTTTCAATGACGGAGTAGGGTTCCGTTATGAATATAATGTTCCCAATGTGGATTCTCTGATGATAACTGATGAACTGACTACTTTCCACTTCCGTCAGGACGGTACCTCATGGTCGATTCCTGCGAGTGCCGAGACTTATGAATTGCTTTATAAGCAGCAGCCTATTTCCGAAGTGGAGACAGCCAATACTCCTTTTACCTTTAAGACGGCGGATGGTGTTTACGGAAGTATCCATGAAGCGGCATTGTATGATTTCTCCGAAATGACGCTGAAACAAATCGGAGATTACACTTTGAAGGCGGAACTTACTCCCTGGCCGGACGGTATCAAGGTACGCAAAAGCAACCATTTTACAACTTCCTGGCGTACTATCCAGATTGCTCCGGAAGCTGTCGGATTAATCAATTCTTCCCTGATCCTGAACCTGAATGACCCTTGTGTGTTGGAAACTACTGATTGGATTCGTCCTTTGAAATATATCGGTGTATGGTGGGGGATGCATCTGGGTGTAGAGACTTGGAAAATGGATGAACGCCACGGTGCTACCACTGTCAATGCCAAAAAATATATCGACTTCGCTGCTGCCAATAATATAGAAGCGGTATTGTTTGAAGGCTGGAATGAAGGTTGGGAAAGTTGGGGCGGTATGCAGAATTTTGATTTTACGAAACCTTACGCTGACTTTGACATAGATGAAATAGTACGTTATGCCAAGGAAAAAGGAATCGAAATCATTGGACACCATGAAACAGGAGGAAATATCCCGAATTATGAACGGCAAATGGTTCATGCAATGCAATGGTATACCGACCACAGCATCCACATCCTGAAAACAGGTTATGCAGGAGCTTTCCCGAACGGGCTTTCACATCATGGACAATATGGAGTCAACCATTATCAGAAGGTAGTGGAAACAGCTGCGGAGCATAGAATGACATTGGATGCACACGAACCGATTAAGGATACCGGTATCCGCCGTACATGGCCTAACATGATGACGCGCGAAGGAGCCAGAGGTATGGAATGGAATGCATGGAGTGAAGGAAATCCGCCGTCTCATCATGTAATGTTGCCGTTTACCCGCTTGCTGTCTGGTCCAATGGACTACACTCCGGGAACTTTTGATATTTTGTTCCAGCAAACCAAAGACTCTCCCCGTCGTCGGAAATGGAATGACCAGGATAAGGGGAACAGCCGTGTCAACACAACATTGGCGAAGCAGATTGCCAATTGGGTGATTCTATATTCTCCCTTGCAAATGGCTTCTGATATGATTGAGCATTATGAAGGACATCCTGCTTTCCGGTTCTTCCGCGATTTCGACCCGGATTGTGACGAATCCAAGGCATTGGCAGGAGAACCGGGAGAGTTTGTAGCTGTTGTACGTAAAGCGAAAAATAATTATTTCTTCGGAGCAGCTACCAATGAGGCTCCCCGAACACTGGAAATAAAACTGGACTTCCTGAAACCGGGCAAACAATATAAAGCTGTTATCTATGCCGACGGTGAGAAGGCGGACTGGAAAACGAATCCGGCAGATTATCAGATTACGGAACAAACTGTCACAGCTGAAAATACGCTGACTGTACGTATGGCTGCCGGAGGAGGACAGGCTATTTCGTTCATACAACTTTAAGAAAAAATAGGTTAAGATTTAATAGAGGTTTATTGTGTTAGGGATAGGTTTGGTTTTAAGGTAAAAGATTGTTGAAAGATGATAGATTAAGGAAATAAAGTTGGTTAGGTTAGAAAAAACGGTGAACAAACCCCTGTGCTTGTTCACCGTTTTTATTTATCTTGTCTTTTGTATACGAAAAAAATCTTATCCTTTTGCTTCCTGATACATGAAACGTTTGATTGATTTCTTCGCTGTCTTTTCAAATTCCTCGAAATGAATTTTAATCTTGCTGATCTGGCAGTAGTTAGGCAATTGTTGATTCAGTTCGACACGGTTGACTTCCATAGCTTTCTGGATATCGTTTTGCTGCAATCCGTGAGCAAATGCATCGTCAAAATCCGGATAGATAAGCGCCACCAGTTTGTCGTGTTGCAATACGATTAATGATTCCGCCACATACGGCATATTATTCAGTTTGCTTTCTATCTCTTCCGGATAGATATTCT
>OGDQ01001782.1_pt1 | contig 11563 bp, 10 predicted proteins | sample 1570451 | NCBI WGS metagenome assembly OGDQ01 (sample SAMEA2582171, study PRJEB24529) | metagenome | biome: Human gut stool | place: China | collected 2011 | reverse complement strand
CCTGTAAGTTGAGATGTGAACTCGAAGGTTTTTGTTTTCAGCGCGTCAATCAGGGTCGGGAGCTTTTCCCAGTCGAAATTGTACAGCGAAATGGCGATGTCCTGGAGTTTGTCTTTAATCCACGGAAAGGACGGAGGGATGAGAATAGACTGCTCTCCTAAAGGGACGTACGACGGTATTTGCCGGACATCTTCAATGGATGTGATAGTTTCAAAACTATAAATTTTCATATTTTTCTATTTATTAATTTCTTGTTTTGGTTTTATTCTTCTTTTTCTTTCTCAAATTGTAATGGAATTTTACAAAATGAAAGGGTGAAACTTTTTGCGGAATGTGTTCAACCTTTTGTAAATCAGTTCTTTTTTATCTTTTCATGCTCTTTCGTTTGATAACTGTTATTTCATATACATATATGATACCACCGTGCCGGAACATAAAGACGGGGAAGAAAAGCGGAGCGGGACACTGTGGGGCGGAATAAGTAGCGGTAGGGAGAGGAAGTGGAAGGTGGGGAGAGGCTTATATATAATAAGGGAAAGGCTTCAGACTGCATTAAATGTCACAGATGTGAGAAGAATTGTCCACAGCACATACATATACCGGACAATCTTGAGCTTATAGCAAAACTAGCCAAATAAAGCTTATATTGTAAGCTTATATGTTAAAAGGTGTTCACCAATTAAGATTATTGTGTTATAATCCAATCTTGATATTATTTAGAAAATGTGTATACTACACGGAAATGAGGGCAAATATGAGTATGAATATAGTATGTTTAGATCTTGAAGGAGTATTAGTTCCAGAAATCTGGATTGCATTTGCAAAGGAAAGCGGTATTCCAGAGCTTACAAGAACAACAAGAGACGAACCAGATTATGACAAGCTTATGAACTGGAGACTTGGAATTCTTAAGGAACACGGTCTTGGACTTAAAGAGATACAGGAAACTATTGCAAAGATAGATCCACTTCCAGGAGCTAAGGAATTCCTTGATAAGTTAAGAGAAACAACACAGGTTATTATTATTAGTGATACATTTACACAGTTTGCAGCACCTCTTATGAAGAAGCTCGGCTGGCCGACTATATTCTGTAATACTCTTGAAGTAGCTAAGGATGGAACAATTACAGGCTTTAAAATGCGTTGTGAACAGTCTAAGCTTTCAACAGTTAAAGCACTTCAGTCTGTTGGCTTTGAAACAATTGCCAGTGGTGACAGCCACAACGATTTAGGTATGATTCAGGCTAGTAAGGCAGGTTTCCTATTCAGAACAACTGACCAGATTAAGGCAGATTATCCACAGCTTGAAGCATTTGAAGAATATGATGACCTCTTTGAGGCAATAAAGAAGGCTTTATAATTAGAGAATGGAGATAAGTGCTTAGCCATGATGGGCGTACTTTGAAAAGGCACGAATGGAGATATTATGTTTGGATTAAGTAAGAAGGAAAATGGCTTAAAAATCATAATAGTAGGCTGTGGCAAGGTAGGTGCGAACCTTGTTGACCAGTTAAGTAAAGAAGGACATGATATAACTGTTATAGATAAGAAAGCAGAGAAGATACAGGATATTACCAATACCTATGATGTTATGGGACTTGTGGGTAACGGAGCAAGCTATTCAACACAGATGGAAGCTGGTATTGAAGAAACAGATCTTATTATTGCGGTTACAGATTCGGACGAGCTTAACCTTTTATGTTGTACAGTAGCCAAGAGAGTTGGCAAATGTGCAGCAATAGCAAGAGTCCGTACACCGGATTACAGTGAGGAAACAGGCTATTTAAGAGAGCAGTTAGGTCTTGCCCTTATAATAAATCCTGAGCTTGAAGCGGCAAGAGAGGTTGCACGTATATTATATCTTCCAACTGCACTTGAGGTTAATTCATTTGCACATGGACAGGCAGAGCTTGTCAAATTCAAAGTACCAGAGGGTAATCTTCTGAATGGGCTTAGCTTAGCTTATCTTGGTAAGAATATTACTAATGATATTCTTATATGCGCAGTTGAAAGAAACGGAGAAGTATATATGCCTAACGGTGATTTCGTGCTTCAGTCAGGCGATGTAGTTTCATTTGTTTCAGAACGTCATATTGCAAGAGATTTTCTTAAGCAGATAGGCTTAGCAACCAGGCAGGTTAAGGATACTATGATTATAGGTGCAAGCAAGGCAGCATATTATCTTGCTAAAGAACTTCTTAATATGGGCATCTCAGTAAAGATTATTGAAAAGGAAAAAGAGAACTGTGAAAGCTTAAGTGTTAAGCTTCCTAAAGCTATAATTATTAATGGTGACGGCACAGACCCGGATATATTGAAGGAAGAAGGTATAGAAACAGTTCAGTCATTCATTCCACTTACAGGAATAGATGAAGAAAATATTATGCTGACACTTTATGCAAAGCAGGTATCAAAGGCTAAGGTTGTAACTAAGATTAACAGGGTTAATTATAAGCAGGTTATTAATAATCTTGATCTTGGAAGCCTTGTATATCCTAAATATATTACATCAGAAGCAATTATTGCATATGTAAGAGCCAAGAAGAATTCAATGGGCAGTAATATAGAGACTCTTTATCATATGTTTGATTCAAGGGTTGAGGCAATTGAATTCATTGTTGAGGAGAATTCAAAGGTATCTGGAGTACCTATTAAGGATCTGAAGTTAAAGAAAGATGTCCTTATCTCATTTATCAACCACAATGGACATATTATCATTCCTACAGGTAATGATGAGATTGAAGACGGCGATACAGTAATGATAGTAACTAAGAATACAGGATTTACAGGTATTGATGATATTGTAAGATAGGTGTAAGCAGGTAAAATAGATATGAATAGAACAATGATTATATACATTCTGGGTTGCATACTTAAAACAGAGGGAGTGCTTATGGCACTTCCTTGTCTTGTTGCACTTATATATCACGAAAGTCAGGGAATTGCGTATGTAATTGTAGCAGTATTAAGTCTTATTGCAGGTATGCTTCTGACAATAAGGAAGCCTAAAGATTATATTATATATCTTAAAGAGGGCTGTATAGCGACATCTTTAAGCTGGATACTTATGGGAATTGTAGGTTCATTTCCATTTATGATAACTGGAGAGATTCCATCGTTTATTGATGCTTTATTTGAAACAGTTTCAGGTTTTACAACGACTGGTGCTAGTATATTAAGTGATGTTGAGAGCCTGTCACATTGCAGTATTATTTGGAGAAGCTTTACACACTGGATAGGTGGTATGGGTGTTCTTGTATTTATTATTGCGATTGTGCCACTCAGTGGTGGTTCTAATATTAATCTTATGAGGGCAGAAAGTCCGGGACCATCAGTTGGTAAGCTTGTACCGAAGGTAAGACATACAGCAAGAATACTTTATATTATATATTTTGGACTTACATTACTGGAATTCATAATACTTGTTATGGCTAAGATGCCGGTGTTTGATGCGGTTAATACATCATTTGCAACAGCTGGTACAGGTGGTTTTGGTATTAAAAATGACAGTATAGGCAGTTATTCTGTGGCTATACAGTGGATTGTCACGATATTTATGATACTGTTTGGTGTGAACTTTAATGCTTACTATCTGCTGTTCTTTGGAAGTATTAAGAAAGCACTTAGTATGGAAGAAGTAAGGGTATATTTTGGAATAATATTAGCAGCAATTACAGCTATCACAATTAATATTTATTCTATGTGTTCTGGTGTATGGGATGCAATTACCAAGTCGGCATTTCAGGTTGGTTCAATTATAACGACAACAGGATTTTCAACGACAGACTTTAACTTGTGGCCACAGACATCAAAAACAATACTTGTATTGCTTATGTTTGTTGGTGCATGTGCGGGAAGTACAGGCGGTGGTATAAAGGTTTCAAGATTTGTAATACTTATTAAGACAATTATTAAAGAGCTTAACTCTTATATCCACCCTAGAAGCGTAAAGAAGATTAAGGTTGAAGGAAAACCGGTTGAACACGAGGTTATACGTTCTGTAAATGTGTATATGATAACATTTATATTAACATTTGTTGTATCAGTATTCCTTGTTTCATTAGAAGGAAAAGATCTGACAACTAACTTTACAGCGGTAGCGGCTACAATTAATAACATTGGACCAGGTCTTGAACTTGCAGGTCCAACACATAACTTTGGACATTTTGGCATATTAAGCAAGATAGTTATAGTATTTGATATGCTTGCAGGACGACTTGAATTATTTCCAATGTTATTATTATTCCATCCAGTGGTAATAAAGGAAATGTTAGCGGATAAGAGAAAGTACAGAGTTAAATAGAACAGATTGTATAGTTAATCAGATATTTAATATATATAGAAAGAATATTTTAGAAATACATTTAGATACTGTTAAAATGGAGAAATATAATGAAATTCGTTATACAAAGAGTTAATTCAGCAAGTGTAAAAGTTGATGGTAATGTTATAGGAAGCATAGGCAAAGGCTATCTTATACTGTTTGGTGCAGGCGAGGGTGACACAGAGGATATGCTTGTGCCATTTGCTGATAAAATATGCAAAATGAGAATATTCGCAGATGAGAATGGAAAGACTAATCTCTCAATTAATGATGTAGGTGGAGAAATGCTTATTGTAAGCCAGTTTACATTATATGCAGATTGCAGGAAAGGCAACAGACCAAGCTTTGTACACGCCTGTGAGCCGGATCTTGCCAATGAGTTATACGAGAAATTCGTAGCATTGTGCAGGGAAAGAGTTGCAAAGGTAGAAACGGGTGAATTCGGTGCGGATATGAAAGTAAGTCTTGAAAATGACGGACCATTCACTATTGTGTTAGACAGCAGAGATTTTAAATTATAAAATATAAGCTGTAAAATTAATGTTATAAATTAAATGTTGTAAATTAATGTTCAAAAGACTATTGAATTATTAGTTCTATTGTGCTATTTTATAAAAGAATTAAATAATACTTCAGGGCAGGGTGTCATTCCCTACCGGCGGTAAAGCCCGCGAGCATTATGCACGAACTGGTGGAATTCCAGTGCCGACAGTTACAGTCTGGATGGAAGAAGTAAAGTTGATATATTTAATTAGATAATCGTTGTTAAGCATATATTAAGATAATGTATTATGATAATAATATTATTAAGCTATTATAACTGTATTAGCTATTGATATTTGCAGAATATGTATTATATAGTTATTTAAGCCCTGGGAAGATTATTCTCAGGGCTTTTTTATTGATATTTTAAGAATGAAAACCCATTATATACATTTATTAGAGAAAGAAGGCGGGTAATATTATGGCAATGACAGATGAAGAATATATGCTAAGGGCTGTTGAGCTGGCTAAGAAAGGAACAGGCTGGACTAATCCTAATCCGCTTGTCGGTGCAGTTATTGTTAAAGGCGGCAGGATAATAGGAGAAGGGTACCATAAGAAATATGGTGGACTTCACGCAGAGAGAGAAGCACTTGCCAGTGCAAATGAGGATGTGAGTGGTGCAACGATATATGTGACACTTGAGCCATGCTGTCATTATGGTAAACAGCCACCCTGTGTTAATGCAATTATTGAGGCGGGAATAAAAAGAGTGGTGATAGGTTCTTATGACCCTAACCCATTAGTTGCAGGGAAAGGCGTGGATATTTTAAGAGAACATAACATAACTGTTGATGACAAGCTTGTGTGTAGTGAGGAATGTAAAAGCCTTAATTATGTATTTTTTAATTACATAAAAGAAAAAAAGCCATATGTGATATTAAAGTATGCACAGTCCCTGGACGGAAAGATTGCAACGCATACAGGATTGTCACAGTGGATAACAGGGGAAACAGCAAGAAATAAAGTTCATATGGACAGGCATAGATATTCAGCCGTAATGGTTGGTGTTGAAACTGTTATAAAGGACAATCCTATGTTGACGTGCCGCAGTAAAGATATTGTTAATATCAACCAGCCGGCAAGAGTAATATGTGATACTAATCTCAGGACACCGCTTGATTGCAATATTGTACGGAGTGCGAAGCTGTACACAACATATATAGCGACAAGCTGCAAAGACGATGATAAGTGCAGGAAATACACTGAGGCAGGCTGTAAACTTATATATGTCAATAAAAATGATAATGATAATAATTCTCATATAGATATAAAAGAACTGATAATAAAGCTAGGACAGCTTGGCATAGACAGTATTGTGTGCGAGGGTGGAGCGACACTTAACTGGAGTATTCTGGCAAGTGGTATGGTAGACAGAATACAGGCTTATATAGCACCTAAAGTATTGGGTGGTGTAAATGCTCTTTCACCAGTAGGTGGAATTGGTGTTGATACTCCCGATAAAGCATATGAGCTTGATGATTATACGGTTACAAGATTGGGAAAGGATATATTAATTGAGGGGAAAGTGAGGTGTATATAATTGTTTACAGGAATTGTTGAAGAAATCGGACATATAGTATCTGTTCAAAGACACGCATTTTCTCAGATTATAACTATAAGTGCATCAGATATTCTTGGGGGAACCAATATAGGTGACAGTATAGCAGTTAGTGGCGTGTGCCTGACAGTAACGTCAATTGGCAGTAAACAGTTCAGTGCAGATGTTATGCACGAAACTATTAATAAGTCATCACTTGGAAATCTGCGGGCAGGAATGGCTGTTAATCTTGAAAGAGCAATGCCAGCTAATGGCAGATTTGGCGGACATATAGTAAGTGGACATATAGATGGTGTTGGCAGAATAACAAAGATAAGCAAGGATGATAACGCTGTCTGGTACACAATTAATGCAGGTAAAGAGATTATGCAGTTAATAGTTCCAAAAGGTTCAATAACAATTGATGGAATAAGCCTTACTGTAGCAGGGGTTAATGATGATAGTTTTAAAGTATCTGTAATTCCCCATACAAGGCAGGTGACAACATTATCACAGCGTAGAATCAACGATTGTGTCAATCTTGAGAATGATATTGTAGGGAAATACATAAAAAGATTGTTACAGACAGGCGAAAGTCTTGATGTAACAGCGGATGGACTGGGCGAGATATCCACAAGGCAGGATGTGTCAGTAAAAGCACAGTCATCACAAAGACAGAATACATCAGGGATAACAAGAGAGTTTCTTGGTAAATATGGATTTTAAAAAGGAGGATATATGTTTGAGTTTAACACAGTAGAAGAGGCAGTTGAAGATTTGAAAGCAGGTAAGATTATACTTGTTACAGATGATGAGGACAGGGAGAATGAAGGTGATTTCATATGTGCCGCTGAGTTTGCAACAACAGAAAATGTTAATTTTATGGCAACATATGGAAAAGGTCTTATATGTATGCCAATGAGTGAGGAGATAAGCAAAAAGCTATATTTCCCACATATGGTAGCAGACAATACAGATAACCACGAAACAGCATTTACAGTATCAATAGACCATGTTGATACAACTACAGGAATATCTGCAAAAGAAAGAGCCTATACAACAAGAATGGTAGTAAGTGATGATGCCAAGCCGGAGGACTTTAGAAGACCGGGACACAATTTTCCACTTATTGCAAGGAAGAATGGAGTTCTTGAAAGAAACGGACACACAGAAGCAACAGTTGATTTGATGAGGATTGCAGGACTTAAAGAATGTGGCTTATGCTGTGAGATTATGAAAGATGATGGCACAATGATGAGAAAGAACGACCTCATTGAACTTGCCAGAAAATGGAATTTAAAATTCATAACAATAAAGGCAATTCAGGAATACAGAAAATGCAACGAAAAGCTTGTAGAGTGTGTGGCAGTAACTAAAATGCCTACAAAATATGGAGAATTTGTTGCACATTGTTACATTAATAAATTAAATGGAGAACATCACGTTGCTTTAGTAAAAGGTGATGTTGGTAATGGAGAAGACCTTTTGTGCAGGGTTCATTCAGAGTGTCTTACAGGTGATGCTTTTGGTTCATTAAAATGTGACTGCGGACAGCAGTTTGCGGCGGCTATGACACAGATTAATGAGGAAGGCAGAGGAATACTGCTATATATGCGGCAGGAAGGCAGAGGCATAGGTCTTGTTAATAAGCTTAAGGCATATGCACTTCAGGACGAAGGAATGGATACGCTTGATGCTAATCTTGCCCTTGGATTTCCAGGAGATATGAGAGAATACTACATTGGAGCACAGATATTAAAGGATCTGGGTGCTAAGACATTACGTCTGCTTACCAACAATCCGGATAAGGTATACCAGTTATCTGATTTTGGAATGAAGATAAGTAAAAGAATTCCAATTAAAATGGAAAAGACAGCTTATGATGGATTTTATCTTAACACTAAGAAGATAAGAATGGGTCATATGTTATAGATTTCATAGGATTGAAAGTTGAAAAAATCCGACATATAGCAGTATTGATGATTTATGAAAATTGTAATGAAATTAAATTAAAAAGACGAGGAGATTAATAGTTATGAGAGTATTAGAAGGAAAATTAGTAGACAATGGAACAAGAGTAGGTATTGTAGCGGCAAGATTTAATGAATTTATTGTATCAAAGCTGGTTGCAGGTGCACAGGACGGACTTATAAGACACGGAGTAAGCGATGACAATATAGACCTTGCGTGGGTTCCTGGTGCATTTGAAATACCACTTATTGCTTCTAAAATGGCAAAGAGCGGAAAATATGATGCAGTGATATGTCTTGGTGCAGTTATAAGAGGAGCTACAAGCCATTATGATTATGTTTGTGCGGAGGTTTCTAAAGGAATAGCTAATGTATCACTTAATACAGATATTCCAGTGATGTTCGGAGTGCTTACTACAGATACAATTGAACAGGCAATTGAGAGAGCAGGAACAAAGGCAGGTAATAAGGGATTTGAATGTGCAGAGGGTGCTATTGAGATGGTAAATCTTTCCCGTGAGCTTGAAAAATAACAAATTAATTGATTTTATCATCTGTCAAGGGTATATTGAAAGTAATGATAATATGTCTGTCTGGTTATTAACCAGTGTTAAGGGGTGATACCAATGATGATGAAATTAAAGAACAGAATATTAGGAATATTACTTTTGTTTATCCTGCTTCCACTAAGCATTTTTGGTGGATTTTCAATTTACCAGACGAATAGGAAGATTGACGATATGACAGAGTGCAATCTTGCGACGGTGAGTGAGAATCAGAGAATTAATATTAAGAATTTCTGTGAGGACAGGAAGTCCGAAATGGAGATGGTTGCTAATTATGCTATGACACAGGCGGCAATCAAAGAAAGTGTAGGAGAGCCAAGTCCTTATGATGCAGGTAAAGTTGATTTAGAGTATATTAACAATGTGTTGAAGGAACGAAAGAAATATGGAGTGTTTGTTGCAAGTATATCTATATTGGACAAGGATTTCAGGGTAGTAGCCTCAAGTGAAAGTTATGAGGCAGGTGATACAAAACAGAAGAAAAGTCTTTCACATTTTGTGACTGACAGCTCTGAACGTAACAGTTTCCAGAAAGCCTGGGATGAGGTTGACCATAACAGTAACCCGGTTGGTAAAATATATTATAAATACAGGGGTGATAGTTATGTAACTTATTATTCTGATGTTGATAACACTAATTGGGGAATGAGACTTACTGAGAATCTGAGTGCACAGAGGCAGACAGGCAGGTCATACACAGTTATGTTATGTCTTGCGTTTGTATTCTTTGTCCTTGCTATATTTATTGTGCAGATATTTATTACAAAGAATGTATTAGCACCAATAGAACAGATAATGAATGTGTTTAATGATATCAAGGCTACACAGGACTATTCAAAGAGACTGCCTAAATCAAATAGTGTTGAGATGAACCAGCTTTCCGATGAAATTAATGGACTTCTCACACATATAGAAGATGAGAATATTCAGGAAAAGGAAAGGCAAAGACATTTAAGAGAACTTGCTGAGTGTGATCCACTTACTGGAATTAATAATAAAAAAGCGATTGAGCAGAAAATGCTTGCTATGGTTCAGAGTGCAACTGATAAAAAAGTGCGTATAAGTGTTGGATTTCTTGATATTGATGATTTTAAAGATTACAATACTAATTATGGACATCAGGAAGGCGATAATGTAATCAAATTTGTTGCCAATACATTAAAGGAGAATTTTAAAGGTGAAGTTGGACGAAATGGCGGAGATGAATTTGTATTTGGTTATGAAGGGGATATAAGTAAAGAGGAACTTGATAGGAAAGTAAAGAAGGTCTATGATATTCTTAACAAGGGTTATACAAGAGGCGATTTGCTAAAGAATATGTCTGTTCCTTGTAGTATAGGTATTGTAACTGCGATAGGTGGAAGCTTTGATTATGCCAAGCTGTTAAAAGAAGCAGATAATGCAATGTATGATGCTAAGATTAATGGAAAGAATACATATGTAATAAGGGCGTTATAGGAATATTATTCCTATAACTCCCTTGGTTTATATAGTTTTAAGCATTTTTTACAAGTACAGCATAAAGTGTTCTTGAAAGAATACTTGCGACAACAAAGCATACAACAGCTTCAATTGCACCCTGTGTTCCGACAAATGCGATAACGAAAGTAAATGGATTGCTTGCAGCGAATTTAGTTACATAAGTCTGAATAAAATCAGTTCTATAGAAAAGTGCAACAAGTGTACTCATAAAGAGCAGTGTGTTAAGAAGTGGGCAGGCAAGGCTTGCGATGTAGTAAGATACCTTCTGTACACTGCGGATATTATGAAGTCCCTTGAATATAAGTCCTGTAAGAAGTCCCTCAAGTGTTCTTGGAACAACTGTAAGAATAATAGTGAATACAGGGCTGATATTAAATAATGCAAATGTAAATACAGAGCCGCCAGTTACTGCCTGATAGAGGCTTGTAAGTCCGAAAGTAAGACCACATATAAGTCCACCAACAGGACCAAGAATTATAGCACCAACAGCTACTGGAATTGTCAAAAATGTGATAGTAAGACCTGGAAGTTTAATGTATCCAAGTGGTGTAAAAGCCATAATGATAATAATTGCTATCATAGCGGCAAGTTCAACCATATATTTGGTTGTAAAAGTTTTGTTGGCAGTATTATTAACTGCACTTGTCTGGTTGTTATTCATAAAATCTCCTTTTCGTCTGATAAAACGGCAATCCTGTCTTTCAGACATTTTTAATTGTAGCGTTATGACAGATGGGATAAACACGAATAAGTGTATACAGATACCAAAATATCTCATATTAGTGTAAGTACATAAATAATGTAGATATACAGACTGGTATAAATTGATATACTATATTGTATATCAATCAAAATGAAATCAGAATATTAATTCAGCATATTTAAAAGTAAAAGTTCAGAATAAAATCTTGTTACACGCCAATTGAGGTCGCACATCAATTCTTTCTTCTACCATTAAAAAACTTCCTTGAAATAATTAAATAAATAATCCAATAATTATAAACTATAAATACCAATGATTACAGGTGATAATAATTACTGGCAGCTGATACATTTTCATCCGAATAACGCTCACTCGTGTAAATAAATTAATTAATTGATTTTGACCTATTAATTTTTTGGAATGCAAATATATAGC
>OGDQ01001750.1_pt1 | contig 11734 bp, 9 predicted proteins | sample 1570451 | NCBI WGS metagenome assembly OGDQ01 (sample SAMEA2582171, study PRJEB24529) | metagenome | biome: Human gut stool | place: China | collected 2011 | reverse complement strand
TTTACCTTCGTATCCGGTGAACCGGCATGAGGAGCCAATACAGGCTCTTCTGCTTCCGGAGAACTCACATCCGGCAATTTAGAAAGCGTGTCTTCCGGTAAAGGAGCGGCATCATCCCTGACCACAACAGTATCTTCCCTCAAAGAGATGGAATCTCCTACAGCAGCACGATTCTTCCAAACAGCCACTTTCTTTTTTAAATCAAGCATATCCTTGGCTTCTTTGGAAAAAAAGAAAACATTCAAGGACAAACAAAGACCAAAACAGGCCAGAAAGATAACAATCACCCAAATAATCAATTTCAGTTTATTCCGGGACATATCCACACCTACGCTTGTTTCCGAATAGCGAGCTACTTCATCCTCTTCTTCTTTAACGGAGCAAACGGGTTGGTCTACTACCGGTATCTCCCGGGCTTCTTCAAATGTTTCAGAAGTTTTTTCAAGGCTTTCAGCAGGTTTCAATATATCAGGAGTTTCTGACACCTCATCAGTTTCCGGAACTCCCTGACTTCCTGCATCTTCTGAAGCTTCCTGGATTTCAGGAGTATCAAGAGCCTCTTCTTCCTGAAGCAAACGATTCTCTTCAGGTATCACCTCCTCGACCGATTCATCTTCCGTTTCTTTTATTTCCGGTTCATCCGACACGATATCCATATCGGTAAAATCGACATTCTCGCCCAGTTCGGTCGTTTCAAAAAAGGAGAACGGCTTATTGACAAGCTCCCGCAGTTCCTTATCCGGCAGAAAGGAAAACTTATAATGTTCCGGGATTACAAAACGTTCACCCGTATTCACATGGATGCTTTCACGCTTCTCCACCGGAATAATTTTAAAAGTGCCGAGACCTTTGACCTTTACCAGCTTATCCGTATAGACACCTTCCGATACGACCGCTATGAATTCCCTCAAAAAGCGCTCGGAACTATTCTTGTCCTTGCCTGTATATTCGGCCAACAGACCGGCTAAATCCTGTATCGTCAGCCGGTTATTCATGGTCGCCTAATTCTTTTAGTTTATTCTTGACAGTCGTTCCGGGTTTAAACACCGGAACGAGCTTGGGAGGGACTAAATACCGTTTGCCGTTTGAAGGATTGACCGAGATCCGTTCCGCTTTCTTTTTCACCTCGAATTGGCCGAAACCCTGCAAATAGATGGTGTCGTTGTCTACCAGACGCGAACTGACGACGGAACTCAGGACAGAAAGCGTTTCGGCGACTTCCTGTGCAGTCCAGCCCATACGAGCGGCAAGTTCAGTAACCAGTTCCTTATTTTTCATATCCGCGTCCATTAATAGATTATGCAGCTATATTAGTTATTTTTTCGTAAACCGACAAACATCTTTGCAGTTTTTATATCAAATTAAAGTACGCTTCCATACAGGTCGAAAGCCTGTGCATCGTCAATCCGTACGTTATAAAACGTTCCGGGGATCAACGGCTTCTCTTTAGAAACAAGAATCTCCGGATCGACCTCCGGTGAATCGAATTCCGTACGGCCGACATAGAAGTCGTCTTCCTCCCGATCGATCATCACCTTGAATTCCTTTCCGATCTTGGAGCCGTTCACTTCGGCCGAAATACCTTCCTGTATGCGCATCAGATAGTCCAACCGGTCTTGTTTGACGTCCGGATCGATATCATCGGTATAATGTTTAAACGAATAGGTTCCTTCCTCATGGCTGTAAGCAAAGGCGCCCATACGTTCGAAGCGGGCTTCCTTTACGAACTCGACCAGCTCTTCAAAATCCTGCTCGGTTTCCCCCGGATGGCCGACCATCAAGGTTGTACGCAGATGGATGCCGGGAACTTCCTCCCGCATCCGGCGTATCAAGGCATACGTTTCTTCTTTCGTGATGTTACGGCGCATTTTCTTCAACATCGGGTCACTGATATGTTGAAGGGCGATATCCATATATTTGCAGACATTATCGCGTTCGCGCATCACCCTGAGCAAATCATAAGGGAAATGGGACGGATAGCCATAATGCAAGCGAATCCATTCCACTCCCGGAATATCGGAGATGCGCTCCACCAGTTCCGGCAACGCATGGCGTTTATACAGATCCAAACCATAATAGGTCAAATCCTGGGCGATCACCTGAAATTCTTTCACACCCTGTTTCACCAGCAGGCGGACTTCTTTCTCGATTTCTTCCATCGGTATGGACTGGTAACGCCCCGTACTGATCGGAATGGCGCAATACGAACAGGTGCGGTCACACCCTTCGGCGATCTTCAGGTAGGCATAGTGCCGGGGAGTCGTCAAAACACGGTCGGCAGCCAATTCCCGGTGGTAGGATTTACCCAAATCGTTCAACAGTTCTTTCCAATTGAACTTTCCATAGAAACGATCGACTTCCGGTAACTCATTTTCCAAGTCTTTCAGGAACCGTTCGGAAAGACATCCCATGACAAACAATTTACCGATCTTCCCTTTCTTCTTGGCCTCTCCCAGATCGAGTATCATATTAATCGACTCTTCCTGGGCATCTCCGATGAAACCGCAGGTATTCACAACAACGATTTCACCGTTAATCTTATGGGGGTCATGTTCGACGGTATATCCGTTCGCTACGAACTGGCGCATAAGCTGCTCCGAATCCACCAGGTTCTTTGAACATCCCAGTGTTATAATATCTACCTTATTTTTCCTCATATATTATGGTACAACTCCCTTTATTCTCCGAAAAGGGAGTTTACAAATTCTTTTCTATTGAAAACCTGGAGATCCTCTATTCCTTCTCCCAAGCCGATGTATTTGACAGGGATACGGAAATGATCCGAAATACCGATCACGACGCCACCTTTGGCTGTTCCGTCCAGTTTGGTAACCGCCAAAGCATTCACCTCGGTTGCAGCCGTAAACTGCTTGGCTTGTTCAAATGCGTTTTGTCCGGTAGAACCGTCCAATACCAACAAGACTTCGTGCGGTGCATCGGGAACCACTTTCTTCATCACATTCTTGATCTTGGTCAGCTCGTTCATCAGATTGATCTTGTTATGCAGGCGACCGGCGGTATCGATGATCACCACATCCGCCCCGTTCGCCTTTGCCGAACTCAACGTGTCAAATGCCACTGAAGCAGGGTCAGAACCCATCTTTTGCTTCACGATAGGCACTCCTACCCGTTCGCTCCAAATCACCAATTGCTCTACAGCTGCGGCGCGGAACGTATCGGCTGCTCCCAAATACACATTTTTACCGGCCTTCTTGAACTGATAAGCCAGTTTGCCGATCGTGGTCGTCTTGCCTACCCCGTTCACGCCTACGACCATGATGACATACGGCTTCTTGTCTTCCGGAACCGTAAACGACTCCAGGTCTTCCGTATGATTTTCTGTAAGCAGGGAAGCGATCTCTTCACGCAGAATCGCTGTCAACTCACTGGTCGTCACGTATTTGTCTCTGGCTACGCGGTCTTCGATACGGGATATGATTTTCAGTGTAGTATCTACTCCGACATCGGAAGTAATCAGTCCTTCTTCCAGATTGTCCAGGACTTCGTCGTCCACCTTGCTTTTACCGGCAATGGCTCTGGTAATCTTAGAAAATACATTTTCTTTTGTCTTAGATAACCCCTTGTCCAGAGTTTCCTTTTTTTCCTTACTGAAAAAGCTAAAAATACCCATACCTTAATTTATTTTTGTTCTTCTTTTGAATGAGTGCGCTAAATTACTAAATAATTGACAATTGACAATTGACAATTGACAATTTTATTTGTCACACTCTTTAATTGTCAATTGTCAATTGCTTCAGTCCATTCTCCCCTTATAGTCTTCGTAACCGAACTCTTTGTACATCACGAGCCGGTCTTCCTTGCTCCACAAAGCCAAAGAAGGATGCGGAATTCCGTTGAACATGGTCGTCTTGACAACGGTATAATGGATCATATCTTCGAATATCAATTTATCACCTACTTTTAATGGCTGCTCAAAAGACCAGTCGCCCATATAATCGCCGCTCAGGCAACTGTTGCCCCCGATACGATAGGTCGGCTTCCCCTCTTCCGGCTCCATAGCCCCGCGAATCACCGGCTTATAGGGCATCTCCAGACAATCCGGCATATGGCAAGTGAAAGAGGCGTCTATAATCGCAGTCTTGATGCCATGATTCTCCACGATATCCACCACCGTCGTCAGCAGGAACCCGGTTTGCCAGGCAAATGCACTTCCCGGCTCCATGATGATTTCGAGATTCGGATACTTGGCCTTGAACGACTGCAACAGACCGATCAGATGCTCCGTGTCATAGCCTTTTCGTGTCATCAGATGTCCGCCTCCCATATTCAACCATTTGATATGTGGCAGGAAACGGCCGAAACGTTTTTCGACCTCTCCCAACGTCTTTTCCAAATCATATGAACTCGATTCGCAAAGCGTATGAAAATGCAAGCCTTCGACACCGTCGGGCAACTTGTTGCCCAAAAGGTCGCTGACCACTCCCATCCGGGAACCCGGCGCACAAGGATTATACAAATCCGTTTCGACATCCGAATATTCCGGATTGATGCGCAGGCCGCACGATACCCGGTTTCCGTCTGCCTTCACCATCGGATAGAAACGTTCGAGCTGCGTGAGCGAATTGAACGTCACATGGCTGCTGTATCTCAAGATCTCCGGGAAATCCGCTTCCGTATAGGCCGGCGAATAGGTATGTGCCCGGCTCCTCATCTCTTCAAAAGCCAGCCTGGCCTCGAACTTTGAACTTGCTGTCGAATACGGGATATATTCACGCACGATCGGAAATGCTTTCCACATTGCAAATGCCTTAAAAGCCAGGATTATATTAACTCCCGCCTTCTCCTTCACACTTTTGATCAGTGATAAATTACGGCGGAGCAATTTTTCTTCCATCACATAACAAGGGGATGGTATCATATTGAAGTCTATCATCCGGTAAGTATTCTATTTAGTATATATGTGCAAAGGTACTAAATAAAAAGCGAAAAACAAGAGAGAGGCTTATTGTCTCCTCCTCCCTTATTGTACTTTTCTGAAAAATACCCGTTAGTCTAAATCGAAACACACAAGCATGAAAATCGATTTTCATACCCATGAAAACGAAATTTCCCGCAAGGATAATATTTTTTAATAATCCAACACATACTATAACATTGACTATCAATATATTGCAAAACAACTGCTTTTAGATGGGTTATTGTATGTTTTAACATTTCAAAATAGATATTCTTCCCGTTATTCTCCGCAATACCGGAAGCAAGGAGGCAAACGGCCTCCCAAACGCCTCTTTCTTCTTCATTAACAATTATTATAACAAAACGCACACTGTCGTCTACTAAAATAAAGTAGATTTGCGAAAAGATAGTAAATTGAAATTCAAAAAACAACAAGACAATGGAAAGACTGACAGCACAAGAAGAAAGTGTAATGTTGTATATCTGGAAATTAGGATCGTGTTTCATCCGTGACATACTGAACGAAATGCCCGATCCGAAACCGCCCTATACCAGCGTGGCATCGGTGGTCCGGAATCTTGAAAAAAAGAAGTATGTCACCCCGAAAAAATTCGGAACGATCACCCTCTTCTCTCCACGTGTGAAAGAAGCGGAATATAAGCGTACCTTCATGTCGAATGTCGTACAAAATTATTTCACCGGTTCTTATAAGGAAATGGTTTCCTTCTTCGTCCGTGACCGTAAATTATCCAAAAGCGATTTACAGGACCTGATGGACCAGATCGAAAAAGAAGAATAATCAATTATAAAGATATCAATATGATAACTCCGATACTTATCTATTTTCTAAAGGTAAATCTGGCGTTGGCATTTTTATATATCTGTTATCGCCTCTTATTCCGTGACGATACGTTCTTCAGGCTTCGCAGAGGGGTGTTATTGTCGATTTACCTGATCGCATTCCTTTATCCTTTACCGGATTTAAGCGGCTGGTTGTCCACCCAGACAAGCGTAGCGGGTATAGTCGGCTACTATTCGGGGTTACTACCTAAGGAAACAGTCCTGACGGCAAGCAATGAAATAGCCGCCTCCGACTGGAAAGAAGCCGGACTCAAGGTTATGCAAGTTATCTGGCTGGCAGGAGCCGGCCTGTTGCTGTCCAGGTGTCTGGCGGAGCTGTTCACTGTTTCTCGTTTACACCGGAAATGTAGGAAAATCACTTTGAACGGCACCGAAGTTTGTATCCTTCCGGAAGCGGAAGCCTCCTACTCTTTTTTCGGCTGGATTTTCATTTCACCCGATCCGCATCGACGGGAAAAGCTTGATGACATTTTGATCCATGAACAAACACACGTCCGCCAATGGCATTCGATCGACATGATGGCCAGTGAAATCGTCTGTATCGCCTGCTGGATAAATCCGTTTGCCTGGTGGATAAAGAAAGAGATCGGTATCAACCATGAATTTATCGCAGATGAACAGGTCATGCTTGCCGGATTCGACAAAAAAGAATACCAGTACCATCTGATCGGAGTAAAACATCCCAATACGGCTATTGCAAATTTATATAACAATTTCAGTGTCTTACCACTTAAAAAGAGAATTACTATGTTAAACAAAAAAAGGACGAACAACGCCAGAAAAGTGAAATACCTGGCACTGGTTCCAATGGCCGCAGGCTTGCTATTGCTCAATAATATCGATGCGATGGCACGTGTATTGAATGAAAAGGTAGCAGAGGTTATCCAACAACCGACTGTTCTCGCCACCACTACTGTTTCCAAAATGGAAGCAGCCAATCCGCTTCCACCGGAAAAAGACAAGATTTATGACACATGTGATATCATGCCGGAATTTCCGGGTGGGCAAAGTGCATTATTGCAGTTTCTTGCTAAAAGCATAAAATATCCGGCAGAAGCCCAGCAACAGGGAAAACAGGGAAAAGTAGTCGTCACATTCGTTATCGAAAAAGACGGAAGTATTACAAACGCCAAAGTGACACAGGCTTTATATCCCTCATTGGACGAAGAATCCTTACGGGTTGTCAAGTCGATGCCCAAATGGACTCCGGGAAAGATGAAAGGTGGGAAAGCCGTCCGCGTACAATACACGGTCCCGTTAACTTACCGATTGCAGTAGCCTGACAGTATTTCCCTTTTTGAGCAGGACACAAAAAAAGGCATGCAATCTTCAAAAATGCTGCCAGGCGATAAACGAAGATCACATGCCCCACGCTCCTCTCGAAGAGGGAGATATTTTTTATAAATTTCTATCCTTCCAGCGCTTGCCAGCCGGTGTATATAAAAACACACAAAAACCTACGGCTAAAGCAGCCATTAACCCGAATGAAAATATCGCTACATCCATAATTTCACTATTTTAATAAGTTATTACCCGTTATACAAAAACTAATGGCCATCAGCATTCCCAATACGATAACGATTCCCCACTTCAAATCTGCATCTTGAAAGAATGAAACCATCCCTCCTAATACCATTGCCGCAAAAGCCAACTTCGATAAATCGTAGAAATACTTCGCCATCGCTTCTTTTTTAACCCTTTTCATCTCTCTCAAAGCCTTCAAAGCCTCTTGTTGTTCCATGAATTTCCCCATAATTAAGTCTTTTATTCGTTAATGCCTCAAAGATAGGAGATTCATTCTGGAATATCAATTGATTCAGCCGATTTATTCGATAATTGTCAAGCGTGCAAACTTCAAAAGCAGTTGTTTTTGACCGAAATGGGCAAACGAAACGGTTGCTTTCGCATTACCGCCTTCTCCTTCAATGGCAGTCACCTCACCTTCCCCGAAACGATCGTGCCGGACTTTAGCCCCGACATACAATCCTGACAGATCAGACGTCGAAACAGAAGAGGGAGACGAAGAAGCCGCTTCCATCCGTGTCAGACGTGCCTGCCGTCCGACTGCCTGAGCGACCGGAGAGACATAAGCGTCTTCTTCCATTGCCTTCGGTTGGCGGAAAGGAGAGGAAAAAGCCGAAGAACGACGGGTGCCGGCAAATGAACCATCAGTAGCAACATCTGCCGACGCATAAATATATTTGGTATCGATATCTCCCAAGAAGCGGCTGGGCGAACACATCGCACTCTGGCCATTACGGTAACGGCTTTTGGCATATGTCAGCACACAATTTTCCTCCGCACGGGTAATAGCGACGTAGAAAAGGCGGCGTTCTTCCTCCACCGCCCTCGGATTGTCTTTCGACATGGCAGAAGGGAACAGGTCCTCTTCCAACCCGACAACGAAAACATTCCGGAACTCCAAACCTTTGGCTGCATGCACCGTCATCATTGTCACCTTGTTTGCCTGTTCTTCCTTATCGTTATCCTGATCTGTCAATAACGACACCTCAGACAGGAAGTCGGCAAGCGATACATGCTCCGCTCCTTCTTCGCGGCGTATCTCGCAAAACTCGGCAATGCCTTTCAATACCTCCTGCAAGTTTTCCTGCTTGCTGATCCCTTCCACCGAACGATCCTGAAACAAGACACTGACAATGCCGCTCTCCTTCACCACCGCTGCAGCGATTTCTTCGGCAGAGAGTTTAACATTCCGTTCGATAAAACCGGAAATAAGCTCCCGGAAATCACTTAGCTTCTTTGCCGTACCATTATTGACCGGCAAAGCGTACCCGATCGGATCGTTCAACACGGTCCACAAACTGACGTTATGATCAGTGGCGGCAACGATCAATTTATTGAGAGTCGTATCGCCTATCCCTCGAGCCGGATAGTTGAGCACACGTTTGAAGGCCTCCTCATCATGCGGGTTGACAATCAGGCGAAGATATGAGATGACATCCTTCACTTCCTTACGCTGATAGAAAGACAGACCTCCGTATATCTTATAAGGGATTCCCCTTTTACGCAAAGCTTCTTCCAAGATGCGAGACTGTGCATTTGTCCGGTACAGGATGGCAAAATCGGCATAATCATAATTCCGCATCCTCATATCGTTAATCTTACCGGCAACAGCATATCCCTCTTCATAATCGGAATAGGACGAACAGATGGCGACTTTGCTCCCTTCCTCCTTTTCCGAATAAACGGTTTTTTGGATCTGCTTCGTGTTCTTATGGATCAGGCTGTTTGCCGCATTCACAATATTCTGTGTCGAACGGTAATTCCGTTCCAGTTTGAAAATACGGCAACCCGGATACTGGTTCTTGAATTGCAGGATATTATCGATATTGGCTCCTCGGAAAGAATAGATACTTTGCGCATCATCCCCAACCACACAGATACGCCGATGCACTTCGCACAAACGCTGCACGATCAGATGCTGTGCAAAGTTCGTATACTGATACTCGTCCACCAGCACAAACTGGAAAAAGCTCCTGTATTTCTCCAATACGTCCGGATGATCGCGGAAGAGGATGTTCGTTTGCAACAACAAATCGTCGAAATCCATCGCCCCCGCTTGTTGGCAACGGTTCTGATACCGCTTATATATCTCACGCAACAAAGGGACTTTCGAATCTATATCATGTTGCACCAACTCCTTGTTCTGCTCATACGCCTTATAGGTAATAAGCGCGTTTTTCGCATTCGAGATACGACTTTGCACCATTCCCGGCCGATACACTTTGTCATCGAGCTGCATCTCCTTCATAATGGAACGGAGCAAGCTTTTGGAATCTGTCGCATCGTAAATGGTAAAATTGGACGGATAGCCGATACGCTCCGCCTCGGAACGGAGAATACGGGAAAAGATGGAATGGAACGTTCCCATCCATAACCGTCGTGCCGTCCGTTCGTCCGTCAGGGAGGCGATACGCTCTTTCATCTCGCGTGCCGCCTTATTGGTAAAAGTAAGTGCCAGAATACTTTGAGGAGGCAACCCTTGCCTTAACAGATAAGCTATCTTATAGGTCAGCACGCGTGTCTTTCCCGATCCGGCCCCGGCTACCACAAGCGAAGGCCCGTCGGTATAGACAACTGCTTCGCGCTGACTTTCATTTAATTGTTTCAGATATTCTTCCACGTATCTTGTATTTTTAAGGATACAAAGGTACGAATTTTTATTTACCTTCCTGCCCCAGGTCATCGTTCTCGATATTGCGTGCTTCGATACACACCTTACATTTTCCGATTACCAAAAGGGTAAAGCGCTCCCGTTTACTGGTTATACGGTTTATAAGGTGAATGCATCACATTCAATGTCTTCGGCAACCACACCCGGTAACGCTGTGTTTTGTCCCAAGTATTCCCGGCAGAAGCAAAATCGCAGAAATGAATCTGCCTCGGAGTCCGGTGGCTTTCCAAGTCCGTTCCCAATACCATCGGGGCAGTAAAAGCCAACCAAGCAAAATCAGGAGCCTCCACAGGTGTCAACTCCACATATCCATCCTTACTCACAACAACAGACGCCTCATCGACAGAACCATCCCCGAAACGACTGTCGCGAGCCAAAACAAGCGGACCGCGCACAATGGCCTGTGCCTGGTTCCTTTCCACCAGACGGGCACGTAAATCGAGCTTAACAGTGATCCGGTCGCCCTTTTTCCACTTACGGTTCACCGGCAAGTAAGCACCTTGCAGGACACCGGCCTCCGGTCTCCCATTTACGGAAACTGTCGCAATCTTGCTCCATGCCGGGATACGCAAGGCAATGGTGAAAGTTGTCTCTTTCGTCGGATCGACCTCTATCTCGATCTGATCAGTCCGCGGATATTCGGTCGTTTGCCTCAACCAGACCGACTTCTTGCCCGGCAACACTAACTCCGCTTCCGAGGGAGCATAGAAATTCACCCGGACACAATCGTCCTGTACCTGATAAGCGAAGCCGGGAATCATGGCAAAAGCACGCGGACCGTTCGCGTTGCAACAGTTGATATGCATGCCGCATTGCTCCTCCCCTTCATGGCGCCAACCCTCCAGCGGACTGTATTTGGCAATCTGTGAGGCATCCGCTTTCAAAGAAGCCATCAAAGCATTATAGATAGCCGTCTCCATATAATCGGCATACAGGGAATTGCCCGTCATCTGCAATAGGCGGTTACAAAGCTGCATCCAGGTAAAGGTCACGCAAGTTTCCATCGTATGGTAGGTAGGCTGTGTCTGCCGTTCCTTCCCACCATACCAACATTCGAACGCGCTGCCCGATCCGGCCACATTGATCTCTTCACGTACGATATGCCCGACTGTCTTTTCCACAACAGAAAGATAAAGCGGATTGCCTGTTACCTTATAGAGTTCGAGCAACCCTTCGTAGCAGGACATCATTTCATACGCTTTCTGTCCGTTCTCCCTCGAAAACCAAGTTTTCGGATGCGGGAAACGGTTGGCAACAGGCACTTCGGCAATGGCTTTACTGATCAACTGCGGACCGCCAGGCGTCTCCCACTGTCCGACAATGTATTTGGCAAAATCAAGATAACGTTCCTCTTTCGTCCGGTTATACAGATACATGACAGGTTCGAGAACGGACGAGCTCGGCATACCGATATAATTACCGGTCGAGACGATATCCACTTTTCCGGGCCCGACCTGTGTCATCAGATGATCGACAACTTTGCAAGCCGCCTCCAATGCTTTCTTATCCCCCGACAGATCATACCAGGCAATCAATCCCAATGAAGTATACTTGCGCCCCCAGACATCCCATTGCTGCAACTGGTATTCCGGTGCATAGTTCCCGATATAGCCGTTCGGCTGTTGTGTTGCCATAAGCGATTCGGCTGCATCCTTTATGATCCGGTACAGTTCCGGGTCCCGGTTATAACGATAAGAAGCGATCGCTTTCCAGCAGAGCGGCAAACGGGACTCGAACCCGCGACCCTCAGCTTGGGAAGCT
>OGDQ01001731.1_pt1 | contig 11838 bp, 9 predicted proteins | sample 1570451 | NCBI WGS metagenome assembly OGDQ01 (sample SAMEA2582171, study PRJEB24529) | metagenome | biome: Human gut stool | place: China | collected 2011 | reverse complement strand
CTTAAAGATTGATTTAATCTACGGATTGAATTATAATTAAATAAAATGATGTAGCAATACGTGTACATCAGTCAGGGAAAATATCATTTTCCCACACATTATTAAATAACAAGGAAAGAGGTACAGAGTATGGGTTATATGGAAGTTTATAAGTCTTGGTGTGACAATATGTATTTTGATGAAGCAACAAGAGATGAACTTAAGTCGATCGCTAATGATGAGAAGGAGATTGAAGACAGATTTTACAAAGATCTTGAATTTGGAACAGGAGGCTTAAGAGGTGTAATTGGCAATGGTACTAATAGAATGAACATTTACACTGTAAGAAAGGCAACACAGGGACTTGCTAACTTTATTATTAAGGAAGGTGCAGCAGACAGAGGTGTAGCTATTGCATTTGACTCAAGAAGAATGTCACCTGAATTTGCTGATGAAGCAGCACTTTGTCTTAATGCTAACGGAATTAAGGCATATATATTCCCTTCACTTCGTCCAACACCAGAATTATCATTTGCATTAAGAGACCTTAACTGCATAGCTGGTATTGTAGTAACAGCAAGCCACAACCCACCAGAATACAACGGATATAAGGTGTACTGGGAAGATGGTGCACAGATTACAGCACCTAAGGATTCACAGATTATATCAGAAGTTAAGGCTGTAACAGATTACAATACAGTTAAGACTATGGATAAAGATGAAGCTAAGGCTTGCGGTCTTTACAATGTGATCGGATACGATATGGATGACAGATATATGGCCGCATTAAAGAAGATGAGTATTAATGGAGATATCATTAAGAAAGTAGCGGATGATATTAAGATTGTATACACGCCATTCCATGGTACAGGTAATATTCCAGTAAGAAGAGTTCTTAAGGAATTAGGCTTTAAGCACGTATATGTTGTTCCAGAACAGGAAAAGCCAGACCCAGATTTTACAACGCTTGAATATCCTAACCCAGAAGATCCTAAGGCATTCACATTAGCATTAAAGCTTGCTAAGGAAGTTGATGCAGATATCGTTCTTGCAACAGATCCGGATGCTGACAGACTTGGTGTATATTCTAAGGATACTAAGACAGGTGAATACCAGTCATTTACAGGTAATATGTCTGCTATGCTTATTGCAGAATATATCCTTTCACAAAGACAGGAAAAGGGACTTCTTCATAAGAACGGAGCATTTGTTAAGACAATAGTTTCAACTAATATGGCTGACAGCATTGCTAAGGAATATAACCTTAAGCTTATTGAAGTTCTTACAGGCTTTAAGTTCATCGGTGAGCAGATTAAGTTCTTTGAACAGCAGGGTACATATGAATATGAATTTGGTTTTGAGGAAAGCTATGGCTGTCTTGTAGGAACACACGCAAGAGATAAGGATGCTATCGTTGCAGTTATGGCACTTTGTGAAGCAGCAGCTTACTATAAGAATAAAGGTCTTACTTTATGGGATCAGATGATTAACATCTATGAGAAGTATGGCTACTATAAAGAAGGACAGGTTGCTATCACAATGAAGGGTGCTGAGGGTGCTGGAAAGATTGCTAAGATGATGGATGACCTTAGAAATAATACACCATCTAAGATTGGTAACTGGACAGTTCTTGAAGCAAGAGATTATAAGAAGGACGAATGTGTCAATATGGTTACAGGCGATAAGCATAGCACAGGACTTCCTAACTCTAATGTACTTTATTATGATTTATCAGATAATGCATGGTGCTGTGCAAGACCATCTGGTACAGAGCCTAAGATTAAGTTCTATATGGGCGTTAAGGGCAGCAGCATAGAAGATGCAGCAGCTAAAGAAGAAGCTTTAAAGAAAGCTGTTATGGAGCTTGTTGGGCAGTAATCAGTAAGTATTATTTGATGGATATGTTTTACATAGCATAATTATATAAGTTCAGATTTTCTTAACAAGTAATACACAATATGAACACATTTCGTGAATATACTAACAGTATCAACAACGAAATGTGTTCATTTTTTCGTTGAAATGACATAAGTAAGGAGTGTTTGGATATGTATAATAATGAAGATAACGATTATATGAACAATAATTCTGATAATAATTCTAGGAATTATGAGAATGTAGAGCCTGATAATAATCAGAGTACAGGAACAACTGGATATACAACATACAGCCATAACACAGGTTATAATCAGAACAGTGCAGGTGGTGCTGGTATGAATAATGGACAGAACCAGTATTCTAACGGAAGTAATAATTATGGCTATAATGGTTATGGATATAATCAGGGTGGTATGAATAATTCACAGTATGGTGCTAATACATCATACAATAGCACAGGAACTAATGCCGGATATAATAACACAGCATATAATAATGGTGCTAATACAGGCTTTCATAATGCATTACTTTTCGGTAATTCAACCTATAGATATTCATATGTTAATAATAATATAGGCAGTGATCAGAATAATTCTTATAGGAATGCACAGAGAGCGGCTAAGCAGGCTAAGAAGGAAGCAAGAAAGAAGTCATTTAACAATTGGTTTTCTAAGAATTCCACGGCTAAGAAGTATATAAGTGGTGTGCTTGCAGCAGTGGTATTTGGTGTTGTAGCTGGTTCAGCAATGTATGGAACTTATCATATTGAGAAGAAATATTTAGGTGGTAATGATACTAAGAACTATACAATTTCAACTGTGACAAGCAATATTGATAAAGTTACAAGCGATGATATTAATGCTAATGGAGATACTAATCTTTCACAATATTCATCAATGAATGTAGAAAGTGTGGCACAGGCAGCACTTCCGGCTATGGTTGCCCTTAATGGTACAACTACAGTAAGCAGTTCATCTTCAATGTATGGCTGGGGACAGCAGCAGTACGAGGCTTCAACAAGTGGAACTGGTATTATTGTTGGTAAGAATGATACAGAGCTTCTTATTGTAACTAATGCACATGTTGTAGATAATGTATCCAACTTAAAATGTGTATTTGTGGATGACCAGTCAGTAAGTGCAACGGTAAAGGGTTCTAAGTCAGATCAGGATATAGCAGTAGTTGCTGTATCATTATCAGATATTCCGTCTGACACAATAAGTAAAATAGCTATTGCAGAACTTGCAGATTCTGATACAATTGCAGTAGGCCAGCAGGTAGTGGCAATTGGTAATGCACTTGGAGAAGGACAGTCAGTTACTAATGGTATTATAAGTGCCCTTGACAGATCAATAACAGTTAACAATGTTACATTTTCAGGACTTATAATGACTAACGCAGCTATTAACTCAGGTAATAGTGGTGGAGCACTTCTTAATGCAAGCGGCAAGGTAATTGCTATTAACTTTGCTAAGACATCATCAGATGGTGTTGAGGGTATGGCATATTCAATACCTGTATCTAATGTTAAGGAACTTATAAGCTCACTTATGAGCAAGCAGACAAGACAGAAGGTAGATTCAGATAATGCTGGATATCTTGGTATTGCTGCTATAGATATAACAAGCACATATGCTTCTATGTATGGTTACCCACAGGGTATAATGGTTCGTACAGTAGCATCTGGCTCAGCAGCAGAGAAGGCAGGACTTTCAGCTTACGATATAATTGTCGGTTTTGATGACCAGTCAATATCAACAATGTCAGGCTTACAGTCACTTCTGCAGTATTATTCAGCAGGAGAGACAGTAAAGGTTGACTACTATCATCTTGAAGGTAGTGAATATGTACTAAAGAGTGTGGAGGTTACATTAGGAAAGAAGAACTAATAAGCCTCGTAACACAGAATTGAGGATTAAATGAGTAACAACGATAATAATAATGAGAACAATACAACTGCTAACACAGATGAATACGAAAAGGTGTGTTATATATGCAGAAGGTCAGAGTCTAAGGCTGGTAAAATGATTAATATGCCAGGTGGTTTATGTGTATGTGCAGATTGTATGCAGAAGACCTTTGATACAATTAATAACAGTGATATCAATTATGATGACCTTATGAATAATATGCCTAATATGGGAATGTTCGGCGGCTTTAATATGATGGGTAATGACATTTCCAACAGGCAGAAAGTCAAGAAAAAGAAAGAAGATAATAACAAGCCTACAGATAAGGAAAAGGACGATACACTTGATTTGGATAATCTTCCAGCACCTCATCAGATAAAGGCAATGTTAGATGAATATGTAATAGGTCAGGACTATGCCAAGAAGGTTATGTCAGTTGCTGTATACAATCATTATAAGAGAGTTGCCACAGGAACTATGGACGATATTGAGATTGAAAAGTCTAATATGCTTATGATAGGACCTACAGGAAGCGGAAAGACTTATCTTGTAAAGACACTGGCAAGACTTTTAAAAGTACCTCTTGCAATTACAGATGCTACTTCACTTACCGAAGCTGGCTATATAGGTGATGATATAGAGAGCGTTGTATCAAAGCTTTTACAGGCAGCAGATAATGACGTGGAGAAGGCAGAAAGAGGCATTATATTTATTGATGAGATAGATAAGATTGCCAAGAAGAAAGAAACAAGAAGCCGTGATGTAAGCGGTGAATCTGTACAGCAGGGAATGTTAAAGCTTCTTGAGGGAAGTGATATAGAAGTTCCAGTAGGTGCTACAAGCAAAAATGCTATGGTTCCGCAGGTTACAGTTAACACACGCAACATATTATTTATATGCGGTGGTGCATTTCCAGACCTTGAGAATATAATAAAGGCAAGACTTAATAAGCAGTCATCAATAGGTTTTAACTCAGACCTTAAAGATAAATATGATAATGACAAGAATATATTATCAAAGGTTGAATTAGAGGATTTAAGGGAATTTGGTATGATTCCTGAATTCTTAGGACGACTTCCTATAGTATTCTCTTTAGAGGGTCTTACAGAGGATATGCTTGTTAAGATTATGAAAGAGCCTAAGAATGCAATACTTAAGCAGTATCAGAAGTTATTAGAACTTGATGAGGTTAAGCTTGAATTTGATGATGATGCTTTAAGACAGATTGCAAAGAAAGCTATGGAAAAAGATACAGGAGCAAGAGCATTAAGGTCTATAATAGAAGAATATATGCTTGATATAATGTATGAAATTCCTAAAGATGATAATATCGGAAGTGTCACAATAACAGCAGATTACATTGAGAAGAAGGGCACACCGCTTATTATGATGCGTGGACAGGAAAGACTTCCAATGAATAATGCAGAAGCTTAATGCTGTCAGTTTCACAAGCCATTATGCACAAGATATTCTGCTGATGTTATTTTGCAGAAGTTATTATGTATATGTCAGTATGTCAGTATATTAGTATTATTATAAAATATTAATCATATAATGTCCTTAAAGATTATCTTTAAGGACATTTTTTATGCCTTTATGCAGTGAAATGATAACAGATGAGGATATATATGATTATATAGTTGTCAATCTTCCGGGAATTAATAAGATGCTTCAAAGCAACCCTGATGTATGTATACAGAAGGTTGATGACCAATGGCTTGTTGCACATAGCAGGCTTCCGGATGACAGGGATTTTAATATAAGTGACTTGGGATATTATACAATTCCTAAGTTGTATGGGCTTATGGATACATCAAGCATTGATGCGGTAAATGCCACCAACATAACAAGCCAGCCTTTTTTAAATTCAAAAGGGCAGGGTGTTATCGTGGGGATAATAGACACAGGAATTGATTATCTTAGTGAGAACTTCTGTGATACGGCTGGTAATACGCGTATTATGGCTATATGGGATCAGACCCTTGAGTACAGGCAGAATTTATATGTTAATTATGGTCGTATATATGAACAGGCAGAGATTAATACAGCACTTGAAGCATACCGCAATGGACTAAATCCTTACGATTATGTGGGAACAACCGATATTACAGGGCACGGAACATTTATGGCTGGAGTAATTGCTTCAAGAAAAATTGATGATTACATAGGTGTTGCACCAGAGGCAAGCATAGTATGTGTAAAATTAAAAAATGCAAAGAAATATTTAAGGGATTACTTCTACATAAGGGATGATGCAGTGTGTTTTGAGGAAACGGATATTATGCTTGCCGCAAGATTTCTAAAGGATTATGCAGGGTTAAAGAAAATGCCTCTTGTCATATATATGGGACTGGGTAGTGGTCTGGGCTCAAGAACAGGCGGAAGTCCTTTATCAAATGTTCTTGATTCACTTACAATGCACGTTAATACATGTGTTGTTGTTCCTGCTGGCAATGAGGCAGTCAAAAGGACACATTTTAGCGGTTACGCTTCTGTTGTTCCTGAATATAAGGAAATGGAGATAAATGTTGAGAGGCGTGGAAAAGGCTTTGTGCTTGAAATATGGGCAAAAAGTCTTGATGTACTGTCGGTATCAATAATATCACCGACAGGCGAGATTATTCCAAGAATACCAGCAAGGATAGGCTCAAGTACACAATATTCATTTCTTTTGGAGAATTCAAGGATATATGTTGATTACCAGATTACAGAAACTGTTGCAGGGCAGGAAGTTATATTTATGAGATTTGAACGTCCGGCAGAGGGACTGTGGAAGATAGATGTATATAGTCTTACTAATCTTCCTGGATATTTTAATGCGTGGATAACTTTAAAAGAGCTTATGGACTGTGATGCCTATTTTCTTAATTCAGATGCTGATGTAACGCTTGTAGAGCCTGCTAGCGGTTTAAGGCTTATTACTGTTGGTGCATATAATCATAATACCAACGGAAGCGACGTGAACAGCAGCAGGGGTTATACGGCGGATAACAGGGTTAAGCCTGATATAGCAGCACCAGGAGTTAATGTGTATGGTGTTGGAGGCGTAAGAGGCTATACAGTTAGATCAGGAACAAGCATTGCTGCGGCACACGTTGCAGGGGCAGCGGCATTATTTTTTAGCTGGGGAGTTACTAACAATAACAGATCAGTTATAAGTAATAGCGAGATTAAGTCATATATAATAAGGGGAGCAGACCGACCGGGGGATATTGCTTATCCAAATGTTGAATATGGCTATGGCAGATTGAATATAGCAGGTGCATTTGACCAGATGAGGATAAGTTAATAAAAGCTTAAGGCTTAGCTTATTGTAATTATTAAGTACATATGATAAAGTGATTATGTATGCGGATATATTGTCAGGAATTGCAGGGTGATGTAATAGTGAAGCAATTAATTGGCATATGTAAGGGAAGTATCCCCGACACCTATATAAGAATTATAAAGGACAGGTATTTAACAATGAAATATAAAGCGATTGCACTCGATCTTGACGGAACACTCACAGACCATAATAAGAAGCTTCCGGAGGCTAATAAGGAGGCTGTATGGGCTGCAATTGATAAAGATGTTACAGTTATATTGGCTTCGGGACGTCCATTATTTGGGATAACACCGATAGCAGATGAGCTTGAGTTAGATAAGAGAGGCGGATATATATTAGCTTACAATGGTGGTGAGATAATTAACTGCCTGAATGGAGATGTAATTGTAAGCCACGAGCTTCCAAGGCAGTGTATAGACGATATATGTGATTATGCAAGAGCTAATGATGTGTATGCACTTACATATTCGGACGGAAAGATAGCAGCAGAGAGTGATGATGATGAGTATGTGTTAAAAGAAGCATTTTGCAATAATACAACAATAATTAAGACAGATGATTTAAAGAAATATGTAGATTATCCAGTTAATAAGTTCCTTGTTGTAGGAAGACACGATAAGCTTGTGCCAGTGCAGGAAGCTTTATTAGAGCATTATTCTGACGTGCTTGATGCATTTTATTCAGAAGATTATTTCCTTGAGGTAGTACCAAAGGGGGTTGCCAAAGATAAATCATTACAGCAATTATTAGGTAAGCTGTCTATCAAAGAAGATGAGCTTATAGCCTGTGGAGATGGAATGAATGATATACCAATGTTAAAGATAGCAGGTGTTGCGGCTGTTATGGATAATGCGTATGAAGAAGTGAAAAAGTATGCAGACTATATCGCACCATCTAATGATGAATCGGGAGTTGCCGATATAATTAAAAGATTTATATTAAATGCTTAGAGTGATTAAGTGATAAATAATTATGGAGATTGACAATGGGAAAAGATAATGTTCAGAATGAAGAAATAGAAATTGATATTGGACATATTTTATCTATATTATGGGATAAGATAATGGTTATTATTGCAACAGGCATAATAGTGGGACTTGGTGCATTTCTTGTGGCAAAGTTTTTTATAACACCACAGTATGAGTCAGAAACCAAGCTGTATGTATTAAACAGGGCTAACGACAGTGCAACTACTTTATCAGATGTCCAGTTATCTACACAGCTTACGAAAGATTATAAGATACTTGTAACAAGTGCTCCGGTTATGAATGAAGTTATCAAGGAATTAAAGCTTGATATGAAAGCCTCACAGCTTGCTTCAAGCATATCTGTTGATACACCTTCGGATACACGTGTATTGCAGATAACAGTTGTTAGTGATGATCCTTATCAGGCTAAGAAGATAGCTGACTGTGTGGCTAAAGTATCATCACAGAAGATATGTGATATTATGAAGATTGAACAGGTAAATGTTATTGAGGAAGGCTCATTATCAGAGACACCAGCATTTGCTGTTGTCCAGAAATGGACAATTATAGGTGCTCTTGCAGGTATTGTGCTGTCAGCGGCGGTTATAGTAATAAAGTCAATGTTAGATGATACTGTAAAGACTACAGAAGATGTGGAGAAATATTTTGACCTCAGTACACTTGCAGTTATTCCAATTTCAGAAGAAATGGATGATGGCTTGCCAAAGAACAAGAAAAAGAGCAGGAAGAACAAAAAGAACAAGAATAAAAAGTAAAAGTCAGGTGAAAAGATAATATGCAGACTATCAATATAGAACGATTAAGAAAGCTTGATTACAGGGCTAATGAGGCATATAAGAATTTAAGAACGAATATCCAGCTTTGCGGTTCGGATATCAAGGTTATTATGCTCACAAGTACGACACCGGGAGAAGGTAAATCTACTGTATCATTTAATCTTGCGGTATCACTTGCAGAAGCAGGCAAGAAGGTTATATTTATTGATGCAGATTTAAGGAAGTCGGTGCTTGTAGGACGTTATAAGATTAATACGTCTGTTAAGGGACTTACACATTTCTTATCAGGAATTAATAAATTTGAAGAAGTTATGTATGCAACTAATGTTGAGAATTTTAATGTAGTATTTTCTGGTCCGGTGCCACCTAATCCTACAGAGCTTCTTGGCAATAAGGTGTTTAAGACACTTATAAAAGTATTAAGGGATTTGTATGATTATATAATAATTGATACACCACCTATAGGAAGTGTAATAGACAGTGCCATAGTGGCACAGGAGTGTGACGGAGTTGCCTATGTAATGGCGGCTAATGATGTAAGCTACAAATACGCCCAGAAGGGTCTGGAGCAGATTAAAAAGACAGACTGCAAGCTTCTTGGAGTGGTACTTAATAAGGTCGATATGGACGATAACAAATACTATGGTAAGTATTATGGCAAATACTATGGCAAGTATGGAGAACATGCCAATAAATAGGTGGCTGGTTATGTCGTAAATAACATATAATATTATAAACAGCTAATTGACATATTAACTTAATAACTATTTAAAAGGTCAAAAAGGCCTCGAATTACGGTATACATAATGTGAAGCCTTTTTCTAATACTTGATAGTATTTTGTTAATAGTGTTTTATTAATAGTATTTTGAGCAATATTTTATAGTTAATTAGCTGCAGCCTGATTAGCATTGGAATTGCTATCTGCCTGGGCAGGGGCGGCAGACGCCTGTGTAGGAGCTGTTGTAGCTTCTGTCTTATTGCCGTTACTGCCGGTATTATTGCTGTTATTATTATTATTATTACTGTTATTGTTATTGTTATTACTGTTGTTGTTGTTATTGTTATTGCTATTGTTATCAGGAGCAGGGGTCTGTGTAGGAGCTGCTGTAGTTGTTGCTGCTTCTGTAGGTGCGGCAGTTGCTTTAGTTGTAGTCTGCTGCTGCTTAGTTGTTGATGAACTCTTAGTTGATGTGGCAGCAGAAGTTTCTTCTTTGTTAGTGCTTGATGACTTTGAAGTATTAGGTAAAGACATCAAACCAGTTGGGTTAGAAACCTTGCTTATCTCTTCGTCATAATATTCCTGTGCATCGAATATATCACCATTAATTATCTTCTTGGCAAGCTGTTTGGCAATATCAACATCAGCCTGATAAAGAAGCGACGACAAACGTTGCGCACATTAATGCTAGCATAGTCTGCTGTCAGGTTCTGCACCTGTGCTGTATGTCTGTATATTCCATGAACGGCTGTTGGCAAGCTGCCCTTTTACAAGTGATGTAATATCTGATACAGGCATATTAGTGTAGAGCATATCACCGACAGAATCAAGTAATGCACTGTACTTTGCAAGTATTGCAGGTGATGTAAGCTTATTGATAATAGCTGTAAGGGCTGCAAGCTGGTTACGGCCTCTCTGGTAATCACCATCTAAGAAAGCATTTCTTTCACGGCAGAATGCTAAAGTCTGTTCACCGTTACATTCATTATCACCTATTACATAGTGATATCTTGTTGGAGCTGCTTCAAGTCCATTGACAAAATCAACAGATGAATTAATAGTTACACCGCCAAGAGCATCTACAATTGTCTCACAGCCAGTAAAGTTGATTTTGACATAGTAATCAATATTAAGGTCATACAGGTTCTGAAGATTAAGAATAGAACCTTCAATGCCCCATTGTCCAGCGTGTGTAAGCTTATCATAGCCCTGTGCACCTGTACCAGGATTAGTAAGGTTGATATAGGCATCTCTTGGAGTAGTGATAAGAAGTACCTGTCTTGTTATAGGGTGGATAACACATAAAATGTTGACATCACTTCGTCCTGTTGAAAGAATCTTACCTTCTTCATCATTACCTGATATATATATTACGAAAGGTTCTTCATTGACCTTTTTGTCAGATTCGCTTAATTCTATAGTTCTCTTAAGTTCAATAGTTCCGACAATTCTTATTGAGTCAAGGAATTCTTCATATTCTTCATCAAATGATGACAATGTGTTGTCATTAATAAGCATAGCCTGAATATCAGTTCCAGCCTCTAATGCAGGAATGATATCTTCCCAGGTTGTATATTCCTTAGTCTTGATGTCTGCATTGTTATTAAAGTTAATCTTCTGTATGGCATCCTGATTATCATCGGCATCTACAGTAGAGTTATAACCAAATGTATATGATAAAGTATCAGAAAGTGACTGTGCTTTATCCTTCTTTAATACAACGACATCAACGACATCTGTAATCTCCTGTACGTTATTACCATTACTGCTTATCTTATCAAGAGTTGTGTCAACCTTTGATGTGAAAAGGAATGTGTATAAAAGTACAGCGGATAAAAGTATAGATATTACTTTTCCTATAATATGCGTCTTAGTAAACTGTGATAGGAAGTCGTATATTGCCACAAGTACAAGAACGGCGTCAATAGCTGCGATATACTTGAGCGGAAGAATATCAAGTTTGTAAAGCTTTAATAGTGTCAATACAGTGAATACAAGCTGAACAACAACGAGTGCAATACCAATAACTGTCGCCCACGCTCTTAGCTTGTGCTTCTTCTCACTCTGGGAAAGAGTGCTCCCCTTTTTGAAGATATATTGCATATCTTCTCTGGTCTTGTCAAAGAATCCTGACATAATGTTATCTCCTGTTAGTATTCATAGAATAAATGTATAAGCCAAGCTTTAAAAAGATGTGAAATATATTCAATTAAAAGCTTAACGTAACAAAAATACTATAACATATTACTAAAAAAAAA
>OGDQ01001726.1_pt1 | contig 11897 bp, 9 predicted proteins | sample 1570451 | NCBI WGS metagenome assembly OGDQ01 (sample SAMEA2582171, study PRJEB24529) | metagenome | biome: Human gut stool | place: China | collected 2011 | reverse complement strand
TCGGTTGCGGTGCTTGTGTAGCTGCTTGTAAGAATGGTTCTGCCATGTTGTTCGTATCAGCTAAGGTCAGCCAGCTGAACCTCCTTCCACAAGGAAAAGTAGAAGCAGCACGCCGTGCAAAAGCTATGCTTTCTAAGATGGACGAACTGGGATTCGGTAACTGTACAAACACACGTGCTTGTGAAGCAGAGTGTCCGAAGAACATTTCAATCAGCAACATCGCTCGTTTGAACCGCGATTTCATCATCGCAAAACTGAAAGACTAAGCACAACTTAGCATTTGATTAATAAGTAGGAAAATTCCCCACCGGTATCGGTGGGGAATTTTTGTATATGGAGAGCAGTGTTATCTCTTACGGCGCTTACGATACCAGATGATAAAGCCGGTCACAGGAAGTGAAGCACCCGTCAGGCTCGCAAGGAACATTATAATTTTACCGGGAAGCCCCCAGATGCGCCCGTCATGAATCTCCAGATTCATACGACGGAACTTATCGGCGGGAGAGGCCTCGGTATATTTACCGGCATAAGGACCGGCTCCTTTCAAAGAAACCAGTGTATACCGGTCAAAAAACAAATTATCAGTACGGTAGTAAGACCCTCTTTTATGTACAACACTGACCCGGTAAACACCATCGGCTTGTCCGGGTAAAGCAAAATAAAAGGTTTTGGCAGCAGGTTCTTCAAGCCGTAGCTGAGTATAAAGTCTGTCCAAAGGGTTTGTCACACGATTGACAACCTGCAATGTATCGGATACCGGTAAAACGTAGGGCTTCAACTCTTCACCACCCGAAGTGATGCTGTACACACCTCTGCTAAACCAATTCAGGCTAAATATCAATCCGGTAAAACATAATACGGCCAGCACCAATGCAGCATAAAAACCCGCAACATTATGCAGGTCGAAGTTAAGCCTTGAAAAGGTAAAGGGGCGTTTCAGAGTCAACCGTTGCACAAGTGCCTTGCGTGTCCAGCTTCTGGGCCACCAAAGTATCACTCCCGTTATCAGGGTGATGAGGAAAATCAATACACTGTAACCAACAATCGGACTCCCGATCTCCCTGGGGAGCCATAAAGTGCGATGCCCGCTAAGCACCAACCGGAAGAAATCGAAATCACCGTTATGATTCACTACCGACTTCAATACCTGTCCGCTATACGGATTGATAAAAACAGTACTCATCCCTGCTTCCGGCTGATAGTAGTCCACCCAGGCCGCATCCGATCTTTCACCGTAAGTGATGGCTGTGGCCGAAGCTCCTCCCATGACAGAATCCGCTATCGCAAGTAAGCGGGAAGGCGGCAAAAACTCTTTCTCCAATGGAGCTACAAAGCGCCAAGGTTGTGTGGCATCGGTAATTTCGTCTTTAAATGCATACATGCAGCCGGTGATGCAGACTATGAATACCACAATACCCGAAAGCAATCCAAGCCATAAATGAAGTTTCGCACAAGCCTTCCGAAAAGTCTTATTCATCTCCTATCAATCCAGACGGAAGAAACCGCCGACAAACGTGGTTGAAACTTTAGCTCCCCTGACCGCAGTAGCCGCCTGAGGATCTACCTGATAAATGTAAGTACCCTCTGAAGTAGTGACCGGACGATAAACATAACCTCCGTCTACCAGAGCGGCAAAACGCCGTCCGCCATCTCCGTTATGCACCGGAATCTCTTTAATGTCACGTACCGTTTTATTATTAAGATCGATAATGCAGCATTTCAAACTCTTATCTCCCCAACGGTCGGCGGATGTCTGCGGACTGATGGTGCTGACCTCGGCAAATACCAGACCATTACCGATATATTTGATATGGGCAGGTTTCAATCCTCCCGAAACCGTCTCAAAGTCAAAATAGTAGTCATCAAAATGCGTCTCACCTTTAGGGATACGAAGGAAAGCAGCATTCTTGGTACTTTGTGAGAACCCGTTGGCAATGGCAGAATTAGACATGATGTACATATCGCCGGACTCTACCTTAAAAATACCGTTAAATGCATTCCACGAACCGGCAGGACCGGTACGCGTATCTTTCATCAATGTCTTAAACTGCATATCCGGATAAGAGTATACCGCAACAAAAGTAGTATCGGTATATAAAGTCTCAAAAGTGGAAGGGTTCATCGGAAAATAAGTAACGTACACATTACCTTCACTATAACACATACCCGTGATACTCGGCCATTCGAGTTGATTCAGCGGAAATACCGGAGCTTTGACCTGAGAAGTGATAGAAACATCACTGATATTTACGGTATATAAGGTCATTTGGTCCCCACTCTCCTTATTAGCCGGAAGTTCAAGGCCGATCATGTTCTGCCCGTCCATTTGTGTAAACGCATTCAGCGAACTGTTAAAGACAAAGTCTCCACGCTCCGTCAGATAGCCGTTTGCATCACGTACAATTCCGGTTGCACTGGTCAGTCCCAGTCCGCCAATACTGAACACCGTTTGTCCGGCCTGTTCATAATCACGATATCCGTTTTGCTCGATACCTTTGGCCACCGCATTGATTGTTCCGGACATTAATTCGGGTGCAGTAACCACATAATAAGTGGTAGTCCCATTGGAATTGATACCCAGGCTGAGTACATAGGGAGCAAAAGGAGTTTCCTCATTTCCCAATCCTTCTTCTTCACATGCCGTGACACCCAATAAAAGGCAGGCAGCAAGGAGATACATATAAATTCGATACATTGTAATCATCAGACTTTTTTATTTACTAAAGAAATATCTCAGTTTCACATTAAAGGCACGCCCGGGTTTCTGCAAGCGGTAGTTATCATACAGCTTTTGATTGGTCAGATTGGTACACTCCACAACCACACTATACTTTCCGTTGTCCATTGAATACCCCAATGCCAGATCGTGTGAGAACTGTTCGGGGATTACTTTTTTAGAGCTTTTTGCACCCAAGCCCGGGAACGAAAGATAATACGAATGAATATAATTAAGATTATAGTCAAACGTCAGCACAGAGTTTCTCCAAATCAAATCGTGAAAACGAACCCCTGCATCGGCATTAGCAAACAAATAAGGGATGTTCGGCAAACGCTCTTTATAGGTAATATTCTCTGTGATACCTTCGCCGACAAAGCTGTCCTTCGTCTTCTCATATCGCTGCCGGTCGGTAATGTCCTGGTAAGTAAAACCGGCTCCCGTATGGAACAGATCTTTATAGTTATATCTGACAGCAGCCTCAACACCCTTTGTCAACACCTTACCCAGATTCTCGTAACCGGTGGTCGGATTACTGGTCAGGCTGACCCCTTTCAGGATAAAGTCTGTCGTATAACGATAAATGAAGTTTCCATCAGCCGAAAGTTGATGGGCTCCGAAAGTTTGAATGAAGCTCAACCCCAGATTCAAATTCCGGCTGCTTTCCGGTTTTAAATCCGGATTCCGCTGCTGAATCAACCCGTCTCCAAACATTTCGATACTTTCCGGCAAACGATAGGCATGCTCGTAAGAGAACTTAGCCTGCAAAGAGGGTAAGATATAATAAGTAGCCGCCGCACCGTATCCGAAATTGGTTTTATGATCCCGCACTTTTTCCCAACGGGCATTCTCTGTATATTCATCCAACCGCTTATAAGTAGAACTGTACAACTTATACATCTTTCCGAATACATTGGCATTCCAACGATCATAGCGGATCTGCCATCCCAAGCCTGTGATATTCTTAGTCAGTTGCTGAGGTACATTGTTGTTTTCATCATCCGGCCGTACTTTATCATTCATGGTTCTCCGCATAGCAGAAACCACATGGTTCAGTATCAATGATTGGTGACCGTCGATCACGTAACTGATGTTTCCGTTTCCTAACCATTCGCGGTTCTTTATCTTGGAATCCGTATAATACCCTTCTCCTGCAGAAGTAGACGGAACGGATTCTCCCAACCAGTTGTAACGGCGGGCGATGGTATCCACATTGAAAGTATTTACAGAATTATACGTTCCGTAAAGTGACAGCGAAAGTCCGTCAAGAAACAGATCGTCTTTCTTATAACGAATAGAAGGGATCACAGATTCACTCTTCATTTTTACGCCACCGTAAACGGCATCCATCGTAGCACCAGTCTGTACATCTTTATCATTCTTCGAAAGAATAATGCCTGCAAGCAGATAGTCGGCATAAGGCTTATTGGTTATTCCCGTCTCCAGGCGGATACCTCCTGACCGGTAGGCATCATTAAAGCGCTTTACCCACCGCTCGTCTATCTTCTTATTGGTAGCCAGATCGATGATGGGCACAAACACTTTATAATCATTGTCGGAATAGTTATAGAAAGCATTGGCACGCACCGTGAAACCTGTTTTCAGATGGGTATAGGCTCCATTCACCGAGACTTTATGAGTATTGAAAGAGCCAAAAGAATAGGTCGCATCCAGATAATTGGCATCTCTACGGCTGACGATATTCACCGCTCCTCCCAAGGCATCGGCACCCAGATTTACAGGTAATACCCCTTTATATACCTCTACACGCTCAGCCATGTTAGCCGAGATATTAGCGAGGTTAAAAGACGATCCGAAATTATCCATCGGTATTCCGTCCAAAAAGAATTTCACCTGATTGCCCGAAAATCCGTTCAGGCTGAAATTATAGTTAGACCCCATACCACCTTCCTCACGGATACGGACACTCGACACATTGTTCAATAATTTGTTGAGAGGTGCAGCGCTATTATACGCTTTCTTGATGTCGAGTACCGATATGGCATACGCCTGCTCCTGCTGCCGGCGAGCTTCAGATTTTCCAATCACCTGTACTTCTTCCAGCTCTTCCGCCTGGGTATCGATCTCTATGTCCGGAATCCGGTTCACTTTTCCGGCAGTCACATGTATCGGCACCTTTTTAGTTTTCACTCCTATGCCCGATACAACTATCGTCTGACTGCCCGTCGGCACATCATTGATATGATAAACTCCATTCTCGTTGGTATATCCGCCAATATAAACACCTTCAATGGCAACTGCAACCGGATAGTAAGGTTGCTTCTGTTGGTCGACGATTCGACCTGTCACTATACCTTTACTTTGTTGTTGCTGTTCGCCGGCATGCATAAGAACGGCTGACAGCATAGAAAAAAGACAGAATAAAGCTACTCTGTACAACACTTTGTGGTTCATTAATCACTCTGTTTAATTAGTCCGCAAAGGTACGTATATCGACACCGGACGACAATCACCATATTTAGGTATTCACCGAAACTCCGATACCTAAATACAATGATAAAAAAATCTCTCTTCCAGAGGCCTGTCTCATTCGGATGAACGCTTCAATCGAATGCTGCGTGGCGAGGTACCAAATGACTTTTTACAGAAGTTTGAGAAATGCGGTAAAGATTCGAACCCGAATTTATAACAGATTTCAGAGATGGTAGCCTCTGTATTCTGAAGTTCGTAAATGATCTCCTCTTTGCGGCGGCTAAGCATCCACTCATACACCGGCTCATGAAAAACATTATCGAAAATCCTCCTGAATGTAGTCTGGCTATATCCTCCAAGTTTAGCAAACTCTTCAACAGTCTTCACCTTCTTATAGTTCTGATATACAAAGCACTCAAACGAAGAAGCATATTTTGAGAGAGGATGTACCAGGGAAGCCAGGTCATAATCCGAATAAAAATAACCGAGTATGAAAGCAAGCTCTTTCCGCTTTAATGATAAGAGATCCCGACAAATCTTCTTTTCGCTCAGATAAGTACGTGCAGACTCAAGAAAATGTTGAAGTTCGGGAATAATAGGTAAGGGTGAGGGAATTAACGGAGGATCAGTCTCCTTCATGATACGATTATACCGGATATCACAAAACAATTCAGGTTGATTAAACTGATAATAGATACATTCCACATCGGTCATGGCCAGCATTTCTATTTTCGAACTGATGGGCTGAAGCATAAATTCTCCGGCCTTAAGCATCGTTCCGGCATACTCCCGGCTATTCACCAGCATTTCTCCCTTGATAAGGAACAAAATGAAATTCTCCTCACATTTTTGTGCAGGATAATGGAAACCACGTCTATGGTAAACATGGAAAATGGCATTAGGAACTGACTTTTTGCAGTTCTGACACATCATGGGATCTCCACAAACGGAGCTGGGCATATATACGGGTGTGTTTGTTTGTATGTTTACGACAAATGTAAGAGAATTATTTAGAAAGACAATAAAAGAAGGAATAAAAAAATAGCCCTACTTGAGCAGGGCTATCAAATGCATCATTTATTATAATATTATGGATAGTCCCATATTTGAAAACAGGATTCAAGTTTTATACTTGAATCCTGAAGTTTTCTATTTACACAAAATGATGGACAGTATCGAATACTACTTAGGAGTCTCAGTGAAATCCCAGCTATCAGCAACTGAACCGGTAATAGACATCTTCTCAACGCCTTTTAACGTCAATACGTAAGCAACGCTTTGTCCGGCAGTCCAAGTTCCATCGGCAAATGTAATTTCTTCCGGAGTAGTTATTTTATCACACAATATCGCACCACCAGCCTCAGCTTTGTAGTAAATTTCGAATGTAACGCCAGTTAAATCTTGAGGAATAAGCATGGCTGTGTAATCTGCTCCAACCAAAGTCGCATCTACAGTAGCATCGCTATCTGCTCCTGTAATAGAAAGTGCCTTAGTAGGTTCGACAGTATATGCTGTATTAGCTGTAACATCGCTAGGAATAGTCCATGTACCTAATGTTGTCTCATCAGTAGTAGAAGTAGCATAAGTATACACACCTTTTTTCTTGGCATTAATAACTATTTTATTTAAAGTGTAAGTAACACCACTTCCTTCTCCTTTTATTTTAAAACCAACCTTCGTCAACGCGTGTTTAAAATTTAAAGCAACCGCTCCTGTGGAACCGCTCGTAGCTTTTTGCTTATTCATCACTTCTGCTACCACCAAATCTTCCTGATCTTTCACAGCATCTTTCACAGTATAGGTCAGTGTAGGCGCTGTTTCAGCAACAGCTGCTCCCCAAGAAAGCTGTTCCTTAGTGTTAGGTGAAAAAGCAAAGAAACTTACTTGATCTGTTGCCGGCCAATAGAATACAGAGTTACCACTGCCCCATGCGGAGTTTTCTCCTTTAGTAAACTCAGCGCCAGATATCAGCGCATTAACTTTTGTAGCATCAGCAAATGCCCCAGTAGTAGAATAGGCATACGCCGTAAACTTTGTAAAAGCTGAGTTCACTAAAGTCGTAGCTCTTGTTGTCTTACTCACTGCCGTATTGAAACTAATTTCCACCGGCTGTACAGCCTTTTCAATCTCTTCATTCTGTGAGCAACCCGTAATTGCCATTGCAGCGACTGCTGCGAATAAAATTTTCTTCATAATAGTATGTTTTTTAAGTTATTAATATTTTTATTTGTATGTATTTCTTTTTTCTTATCCAACAGGCAACTCTACATTCGTTTCGTCGTCCCAATCTCCTACATCACCACCAATGCCACCACCTCCACTTGGAGGAGTTTCCACATCATCTACTTTTATTTCATCTTCTATTTCAACTTCAACCAATGCCGGCGGTTTTGTTTCCTCTCCTTCTCCTCCTTCACCACCGCCGGTAGGTTCTTGTACAGCTTCCGTTATATTAATCTTAACCTCCTGTACCGAATTGTCCACCTTAATAATCATCAGGTTCATCATCACCGGAAGTTTTATTTCTAAACGGGTAATAATAGCTTCCGGTAATCCAAAAGTGGTAAATACCCCTTCTATCTTCCCGGCTTTCACATTCAGGTCAATATTAATCGGATAATCATCGCACATAGCATAAGCTTTTCCTAAAAAATAATGATCTGCCATCCCACCAATACTCCCTATCACGTTTGAAACATTACTTAATCCCTGCACTTTGATACTAAAGGAGTAAGTTCTTATCACCAATTTTGGTTTCAGCTTCAGAATCAATGTCTCTTCACTATTCTGTATATCCAAATCATCTATATTTACCACATAAAGCGGATCCGGTCCCCAAACCATCTTTTCTGTACCTGCAATACCCAACTTACAAAAATTGGTATAAGCCTGAATGGTTTCATAAGATTCCTCTCCACGAATTAAGACCGTTTCAGTATCGTAATTGTAAATAACAACAGCGTAGTGTCCCGAAGGAACTTTTACTTCCCCACCTGTTACCGACAAATACGTATCTATCTTTCTACCTTTTTCGTCTTTCGGATAGAAAATAATCCGAACTCCTTCCGGCAACTTCTCCGTCACTCCGCTCCAATCCAGCCGCACTTCCACACCACTCACCGGATAATCGTCCAGAATATCCCGCCGGCTGCATCCCGTCACCACCAGAAACGAGAGGAGAACCATGCAAAGCAACCTTGTTATATCTTTCATTCATTATCATCTCCTTGCTGTTATAAGCCACACCAAAGATACTTTTGCCTTGGTGGGGCCTATGAAGTTATAGCGTGCACTACTTTTCCAAACCAAGTCTCCCTCATAAGGAGTGTACTTCTTGTACTCCGTAGTCAGATAACCTATGCCCAGGCTGAATTCAAACGAGAGATGCCGTGCAATCTGCTTTGCATATCCATAAGTCAGCCCTGAAGCTGCATAATATCTTCCTTGATAGCCGTCTCCTTTAAACTGGAAATCATAAATTCCCCCTTCGGCATAAGCTCCAATGAAATGTCCCGTCAAGCGGTTCCTCCGCTTCCGGTTGCCCAACCAGCAACGACCTTCAACGCCTCCCGAAAGCAATTGATAGCAAAACTCCCGGCTACTATTGAGCCACCACGGACATTTATACTCGGCATTGACCGACCAGCGTCTGTTCAATGGTATTTCCACCTCTATATTCGGTGCCAATGCCAGGTCGTATAGCAGGTTGTTTTTCAGTGCAAGCACTGTTCTCTGTTCTATTATTACTGGTGTTTCTATTTTTCCCTCTTCCGGGACCACCGGCTGAGGATGTACGAATTTCACTCGGGGCAATACATTCGCCGTACTCAAAAACACACCGGCAGCTTTATCATCCGGTATGGGTACAGGTGAATGTTCTCTGTATACATATAAAAGCGGTAAGATTTTATTCATAATATAGCGGTATGCTTCTCCACCGTTCAACCTGCGTAATAAATTCTCACATTTCATCCGGTCATCGCGGTGATAATCGATCAACATCAGCACATCCTCACGATCCGGAACGTGGAGGTCAGCCTGCACTCTTTCACGTAACAGCGACCAATCCTTCTGGTTTACACCAATCATCATTCTGGTCCAGGCATCCGGCATTGCTACCATGGCCCGGCTTTCTCCCGAAAGCAGAAAGAGAAAAACAAAAAGGGTCAGTATGCAGATACGGTTTTCCATAATTTGTCTGTTTGTGCAATACAAATATAGAAGTTCAAATCGATACATAATAATTTAATCAAAGCTAAATACAAGCTCTGAATGCTTCTGTGAAACGATTGAAAGGAATTTGCAAGTTTGGCGGTGAAGCACCCCCGCACTTGGGTAGCTTTCCGGCCAATGCCGGCCTCTAAAAGTGGGTACTGCCGTTGCTTAAATCTTCTTACTTACCACCTGACTTACTTATCCCGGCAAGAAAATAGATCTGTCTCTACGACATACGTTGTCCGACATGGGGGTGTCAGACCGTCCGACACCCCCATGTTAAACCTCCCGACATCCCCATGTCAGACTATGAAGAGTGGGAACCTAATGAAGAAAGCTTTTCAAGGAAAGTGAAGGGAGGTTAAAAGCAAAAGAGTTATTGCCGATGTTTAGCCCACTTGTAAAAGAGAACAGTAAAAAACAGTAAAAGAAACTCAAAGAGAGCCAATATTAAGAAGAATATTTGGATAATAGATAAGAGAAACCTACATTTGTACAGTGATTTTTTTCATAGTATTAGATTTAAGGTTAACAAAAGGTTGGAGTCAGGCGTGACTCCTTTTTTTTGCCTTTTTTATCTGAGTAACTGGTAAACTCCTCCTGCCAGAACCCGAATAACGCCTTTCATTTCAAGTTCAAACAGAATAGCACTGATCTTATTAATGGGAATATTGGCCTGAACCATCAATGCGTTTATTTGCAGATCGCCCAGCTTTCCGAGAATATCGACAATTCTCAGTTCCTCGGCAGACAGATCCGGAAAGAGGTTTCGCTGTACGGTTTCCGGCTTGACACTTTTCAAATCGCTGTCCCAGCCCATTGCTTTCACAAAGTCCGATGCAGACTCCAGCAAAACAGCTTTGTTATCTTGTATCAACTGGTTGCATCCCTTTGAATATTCGTCCGTGACCCGCCCGGGAAAAGCAAAACAATCTCGATGATAGCTTCCGGCAATATCCGCTGTAATCAGCGAACCGCCTTTAGCGGCAGACTCCACCACAATAGTAGCATCACTTATACCGGCAACAATGCGATTCCGACTTATGAAGTTGTGTTTATCCGGATTCGTTCCGGAAAGAAATTCTGTCAGCAATCCGCCTTGCCGAAGCATGTCGATAGCTGTCTTACGGTGAAGGGACGGATAGATGCGATCCAGCCCGTGAGCCAATACCCCCACAGTAGGAAGTTCGACAGACAGTGCTGAGCGGTGGGCATTGATATCGATTCCATAAGCCAATCCACTGACTACAAGCACATCCGGACACTGCATCTGCAACTCTTGCAGGAAGCTGACACAAATGTGCTTTCCGTAGTCTGTCGCATTACGGGTCCCCACCATATTAATAATGTGTAAGGCATTGAGATTGGCCTTCCCTTTAAAGAACAGCACGACAGGAGCATCGTCACACTCCCGTAAGCGGGAAGGATAATCTTCATCTGCCAGTGTAAAACAAGAGATGTGGTTATTCCGGGCAAACTCATATTCTTGCTCGGCACGCTTCAAGGCCTGCGGGGAGTCTAATGCCGCGACTACCGCCCGATTCACTCCGGGCAAACGGTCGGGCAGCTCGGTACGGTAGCGAAATACATCGGTAGCACTTCCCATACCGTCTACCAGGCGCTTGGCACCTATATGCCCCACACCCGGTATTTGTGTCAGAGCAATGCTGTATATCCGCTCTTCGTCCGTACTCATTGCAGATAGGGTGCGAAGATCTGATCGAATAACTCACTGTCGCTCAAGCGTCCATTAACGACACATACGGTCTCTACGGTCGACTTAACGACTACTTTATCATCGCTTTTCCGAAAGATATCCTGATAGAATACATATTTGATGCCTTCTTTCTTCATATACAATTTGGAAACGAATTCATCGCCACTCTTCAACGGGGTTTTGAAAGCCATATTGATGCGGGCTACCACCGGATCGACTCCCTCTTCATGCAGTTTTGCAAAGCTTACGCCTACCGATGAAAGAAACTCGTGACGGGTATGCTCCAGATAATGTTGGTAATTCGCATTATTCACAATGCCTTGCAGGTCGCACTCATAGTCGCGTACCTTTAAAGTAAGTTCATAGATATACTTTTCCATTTTATTCAAGCCCTTTAAATTTTTTCAGTTCTTCGGTCGAAACCAATTTATATAACTTATCACTCGGACGTATCTTATCCAGTTTCATTGAGAAGTGTTCTCCCTTTTTCACAGTCTCCACCGGTTTCAGATCTACACGAGCTTCGTCAAGCGTAGCAAACACAGCTCCGGTAGTAGGTCCGGTAATCAACAGTTTATCACCCACACTTACCTCTGCCGCTTCAACCAAGAATTCGGCCACACCAATGTTAGAGAAGTATTTGATGCCTTTACCCACATATATCTTACGCTCAGTGGCTGCCGACCCGTAGTTCTTGGTCCATTCGCCCAAACGCTGTCCCAAATAATAGCCATCCCAGAATCCCCGGTTGAATACAGTCTTCAGACGTTCATCCCATGCCGCAATCTTCTCGTCGGTAAACGAATCATCCAGATA
>OGDQ01001723.1_pt1 | contig 11906 bp, 8 predicted proteins | sample 1570451 | NCBI WGS metagenome assembly OGDQ01 (sample SAMEA2582171, study PRJEB24529) | metagenome | biome: Human gut stool | place: China | collected 2011 | reverse complement strand
TCTGCCCGGAATGCGGAAAACCCATTCCCTGGTTCCTGAATATTCCGGTTCTGAGCTGGCTGGCTCTCCGGGGTAAATCCGCCTGCTGCGGAACGCGCATCAGCTTCCGATATTGCTTTGTGGAGCTGCTCACGGCCCTGCTCTTCGCGGCCATTGGCTGGAAATACGCGGACGCTTCCACAGGAGCAGCCGTCCTGCTCTGCCTGTGGACTGCCATGGCCATTGTCATCATGTTCATTGACGCGGAACATCTGATTGTCTTCCGCTCTCAGGCATTTATCGGCGCCTTGGCCGGAACGGGGGCCTGCGCCCTTTACCCTTTCCTCCTGCCGGACAGCCATGTCATGACCTGGACGGACGCCTTCACGGCATCCGTGCTGGGAGGAGCGGCAGGGTATGCGGTCATCAGGCTGGTGATTGAATTGGGGAAGCTTCTGTTCGGCACCTGGAAACAGCATTTTGACGTTCCCGCCCCGTGGAGTTTGAGGGAACCGGAATCCGAGCGGGAGGAACTTCAGCTCATCGTCAACGGCCAGCCTCACGACTGGTCCATGCTTTTCCACCGGTCTACGGACAAGGCCGTCCTTTCCGGAGGTTCCGTCACCATTGACGGCAAAACGCACCCTGCCTGCTCCGTCACGCTGCGGTACGACAGGATAGAGATGGAAAACGGGGACGTTTTTCTTCTGGAAAGACTGGAAAGCGTGGAGGGAAATCTGACGGATATCCATGCCAGCAGGGAAGCCATGGGATCAGGCGACGCCTGGATTCTGATGATGGCCGGATGCGCGTGCGGCTGGCAGGGCGCCCTGTTCAGCCTTTTCCTCGGCTCCCTGCTGGGGATTGTACAGGCTGCCGCCTCACGCATGGGGTTCGGCAGACACTCCCCTTTGGCCCCGCTCTTCTCAGCGCCGCTCTGATCTGGCTGCTGGGCGGCAGCCAGTGGTGGCAGGCCTACATCCGCTTTATTTCCGGCGAATAATTTTTTCCGCTATGACACGGGCGGCACGCACTCGCACCCGATTGCGTATCCCCTCACTGATTTCCTTCATATTCAATGGGTTCACCCTTCTTTACCCCGGAAGAAAACAGGTGTCATAAAAACAGCGGCGCACCCCCTCTCCGACGCATTTGCCTTTTTATTTTGCAACCGGAATGAATTCCAGGGGTTCCTTTTAGCAAAGGGAGACGTTTCCGCCTGTTTGAAACACCGCAGCGCACGCTCCTTTCCGAAACGCATCAAACCTCACCATTCAAAGATATGACCAAGCAAATGATTATCGCCGCGGCTTTCGCCGCATGTTCCGCGTTCGCTCAGGACGCTCCGCCGCCTCCCGCTCCGGAGGCTCCTTCCGATGCTCCTGAAATGCAGCCCCCCCCTGAAAGAAGGGGAGGTCATCGCCACCATGCCGGAGGCAGAGACCGCCAGGGGCCAAAACGAGTTCAGATGAAGAGAATCGATCCCGGTATCATGATTGTCGGAGAAGAACTGGTATTGGCCAAATACGATACCGACAAGGACGGAAAGCTTTCCGACGAGGAAATAGCCGTTCTGCAAGCCGACGTCAAGAAGGCCCAGGAAGCCAAGAAAGCCGCCATCCTGAAGAAATTTGACAAGGATGGGGACGGCAAGCTTTCCAAGGAGGAAAGAAAGGCTATGCAGGAAGAATGGCTTAAGGACCATCCGGAAGCTGCCAAACGCATGGAAGAAATGAAAGCCCGCCAGGAAGCCCACGCCGCCGCCATGATCAAAAAATTTGACAAAGACGGCGACGGGAAGCTCTCCCCGGAAGAATTGCAGTCCATTCCCCCTCATCACGGCCAGCCCGGCCCGCACCATGCCGTTCCCGGTGGCCCCAAAGGACCGAGAATGCCCAACATGGACGGTCCGAGGCGTCCGGGAGGCCCCAGAGCTGAAGGCCCCCGCGCTCCCAGAGGACCGGAAGGCCGCAGAGGCGGTGAAGGACGCCGTGAAGACGGTAACCGGGGCCCCCACGGCAACCGCCCTAACGGTCCCCGTCCCCAGCTTGACCCCAACCGCGCCCCGATCATGGCTGCCGGATGGATCCTGATTGAAGAAAAGTATGACGCCGACAAGGACGGAAAATTGAATGAGGCTGAAATGGCCCAGCTCAACGCTGACGCTTCCAAGGCTCTTGAAGCGCGCAGGGAAGCCAGAAAGGTAGCCCGCGGCAACAACGACATGCCTCCCCCTCCCGCCCCGGCACAGGAGGAAGGGGATGATGAATAATCTCACCCGCAGAAATACATAGCAGGAAACCAGAGATACGGCCCCGTCTGCCTAACGGCAGGCGGGGTTTTCTTATGCCTGAAATAAAAGAGGGAGGAATGCGAGACAGAAGAGCCATGCGGAAGCCGTAGCCGCATATGGTGGAAACAGGAAAAGCGAAAGAGGCGGACGGGAAAAGAACACGGAGGTTATTCCATACAGAGCCTTTCCCTCTCTTTCCAAGAAACAGACCGGGGAAGGCATTCAGCCTTCCCCGGTCAGAGATTTAACGGCTCAACGCCAAACCTCAGGCTCCGGCCTTCATGGTCTGTCTGACTTCTTCATGCAACCCATGCTTCCGGGAGAAGAAAAGAGCCGCCGGAGAAGCGATGAAGATGGAGGAGTACGTACCAATCAAAATGCCTGCGGAAATCGTCCAGGCGAAGTCTTCCATGGAAGGACCTCCAAAGAAGTACAGGCACACCAGCACGGCCAGCGTGGAAAGAGAGGTCAAAATAGTACGGGAAAGCGTCTGGTTAATGGCTTCGTTCATGATTTGTGAAGCGCTTTCATTCGGGTCGGAGAAGCGGAGGAATTCGCGGATGCGGTCAAATACGATAATTTTGTCATTGATGGAGTACCCCGCCACCGTCAACAACGCGCCAATATGAATAACATTCAGCTCCGTTCCGCTGACAATCACCAGGCCAAGCACCAGCAGGACGTCATGCGTCAGGGCGATGACCGCACCAATGGCGAAGGTCCATTCAAACCGCACCGTCAGGTAAACCATGATTCCCAGAATGCCGAAGAAAAGGGCCCATGCGGAAGTAATGAGCGTATCGTACCCCATGGACTGCCCGATGGTTTCTTCACTGAACGGAGCGTTGTCCAGAACCGGAAACGCCTTGTCCAATGCCGTGGTGATAGCCTCCTTGTCCTGGGCATGGTCGGAGAAATTAATCAGAATATTCACTTTGCTGCTGTCCGTGGACTCCGCCACCTCCTGCACCGTAGCCTTCTGGGTCAGGGACAGCTTGTTGACCACGCCTTCCACTTCCCGGAAGGAGATGTCACCCTTGTTCACCAGATAGGAAATGGAAGAACCGCCCGTAAAGTCCATGCCCAGGCAATCCTTGCCCTTTACGGCGCCAAATACAATGCATATCATCAGCAGAATGGCGGAAAGAGAGCAGGACCAGATTTTCTGGCTCATGAAGTCGATGTTCGTCTTTTTCTTGAAGAGGTTGAGGAATTTAAGATCCTTCATCATGCCGACGGTATCCGCCCAGTAGAACAGGACGCGGGTAACGAGAATCGCCCCAATCATGGAAGTGATGACGCCTACTGTCAACGTGACGGCAAACCCCTTGATGGTGCCGGTTGCCATCCAGTACAGGATGACGGCGGTAATGAGCGAGGTGATATTGGAGTCAAAGATGGCGGAGAACGCCTTGTCAAAGGAGTTGCGGATAGCCACGCGGAAGGGGCGCCCCATTTCCTTTTCTTCCCGCAGGCGTTCATAAATCAACACGTTCGAGTCCACCGCCACGCCCAGAGTCAGCACAATACCGGCAATACCCGGCAGCGTCAGCTCAAACCCGAAGATAGACATGGCTCCCAGAAGAAGCAGGGCATTGATCGTCAGACCCATGATAGCCACCAAACCGGCAAAGCGGTAGTAGATGATCATCATGATGAAGCAGAGGATCAATCCCGTAATGCCAGCGTATTCCCCCTGAAGGAGGGCCGTATGCCCCAAAGAGGCGGAAATTTCACTGGCGGACTCAAAATTGAGCTTGTTGGTAAGGGGGTTGGAAAGCACCTTCGTCAGGGCTTCAGCCTCTCCGGGAGCATCCAGCCCGCTGATTTCAAAACTTTTCGAAAGAATGGCCTGGACCGTTGGAGCGCTCTTGACCACATCATCCAGCACAATGGCCATGCGGTCGTGGCCCAGCTGCATGCGGGAAGTCAGGTTATACATCTTGTCCGCCCCTTCGTTGCTCAGGGTGACGTTGACGTGGCCGGGACGGGCCAGATCCACTCCGGCGCGCACGATATCCCTGCCTGTCAGCGATTCACGCTTTTCCAGGAATATTTTTTCCGTGACGTCCTCACCCTTGCCGTTTTTGAAGGTATATTCATACATCCTGTAGCCGGGAACGCGGATGCGCCCCTCCGCCACCAGTTCGTTGTTACGCGGGTGGACAGGGAGAATCTGAAGTTTGGCTACTTTGGTCAGGATGGCCTTGGTTTCCTCGCGCTTGGCAGGATCCGCAGCGGGGATTTGAACTTCTATAAGATTCAGGTTGTCTTTTTTCTTCGGGCGGATAATGACGTCATTGGCCCCGGTACTGTTAAGGCGGTCCGTCAGGATCACGCATGCCTGTTCCATGGCCTGGTCCGTCAGGGGAATGGGCTTGCCGTCGTCTCCGATATTCGGTTCCACGCTCAACGTGAAGGAGACGCCCCCGGCAATGTCAATGCCGTATTTCAACCCCTGCTGGAAGAGGGAGAACAGGGAAAAAGACGCAATGCCGATAATGAAAATCGTTCCGGCATTGCGCTTGACCTTGTCCTGGTCGGAACCCAGGTACCAGAAAAACACACCCAGCAACACCAGACCGCCAATGAAGATGAAAAGAGGGTTATTGAAGAGATCGTAGATGAAGGCGAGAGGAGCGGACATTCCGCCAGGTGCGGGTAGAGTATCGGCAGATGCCAGGAGATTCATAGACATTTCAATCCGGATTGGGTGTGAATAATACGGCAAAGGATTGTGGAGAAATTCACCAGCAGGTCAAGCCTTCTGTGCGTGTGCCCGTTAAGGGGAAAGCCTCCTTTCCGGGGCGGTGGGAAAAATGCTCCGGAAAGGCAATGAATAACCCGGTTTCCGCAGGGAAACCGGGTTGAAAGGAAAAGGAAAAACACCGGGGATTACATGCCGGCCACCGTCTCCGCCGGAGCGGGAACAGGCTCCGCGGGAGCCACAATCGAGGGAACGGCAAGAGGAGAAGAATCCGGGACAGCAGGAGCCGCGGGCATGGAAGGAGCATGGCCGGCGGCGGCACGTCCTCTCCTGATAAGTTCGGAAACGGTCACCAGTTCATAGCCGCGGTTTTTCAATCCCTTCACAATGGCGTCCACCGCCGCCACCGTGGAAGCGTGAATGTCATGCACCAGAATGATGGAGCCGGGTTTGGCGCCGTTCACGGCGCGGGCGGCCACCACGGAGGAGCCGGGCTTGCGCCAGTCATTCGTGTCCACATCCCACATGACCGTGGTGAAGCCGAAGCGCTGGCGGGCCCAGGACGCCACGCCTGCATTCGTATAGCCGCCGGGGGGGCGCATGACCACGGGGACAACGCCGCAGGCGTTGCGGATGGCTTCATTAGTGCTCTGGAGCTGGGATTCCGCTTTTTCGCGGGGCACTTTGCTCAGATAAACGTGATTCCATGTATGGTTGCCTACTTCATGCCCCTCATTGACCATGCGGCGCACTACCTGGGGATGAGCCTTCACATTGCAGCCCTGCATGAAGAAAGTACCCTTGACGTTATTGTCGCGCAGGATGTCCAGCACCCTGGGGGTCAGCGTTCCATGGGGACCGTCATCAAAGGTGAGGGCCACCACCTTGTCCGGCACAGCCACACGGTTGACCGTTACCCCCGGAATGCGCGGGGAAAGAGGAGTATTATTATAGGACGGGCTTACGGAAGGCACCGGAACGGACTTGGGAGGCAATTTCACGGCCGGCCGGTCCGGCTTTTTCCCAGGAGCAGTCACGGGAGAAATGGTCGTTTTCACCGGAGAACCGGACTCCGCCGGCTGCTCCTGGTGCTGGGAACAGGCGGACATGCCGAACGCCAGGGCACATGCAAGGAATAAATGTTTCTTCATAACAGGTTTTTGGAGGATTTACGCCCATCCCGCCTTCTTGTCACGTCCTAAATCATCCATCCGTGCGGCATGAAAAGGAATCCGCCCCCATGCCCCGGAAAGAATAATCCGAAAGCTCCGCGGGGAATGGAACGGGAACCGGAAGGCTATTCCGGGCTGTCCATATCTATGTAGCTGACGGAGACCGTTCTGCGCGGATTAGAAGGATCCCGGACCTCCACCTTCATCCGTTTGAAAACCCAGGATCCGTCCTTCAATTTCATCACGGAATCAATCATGAACCTTTTAGCCAGCTCCCCGCGGCGGTCAATGCCATCCACCTGCCACATGGCGCCGTTCTCCTTATCAATCCAGACGCGCACCCAGGCATATTGCCCCACCCCGGAATTAGGATTCGGTATCTGGACAATCCAGCAATCCCGCCCCTTGACGGTGCTCGCCGCATCATCCCGGACAATTTTTGCCTGGGGCCAGTACAGGTAGCGCATGGAAAGATCTTCGTACGTTACGTCCGTCCCCGCAATGGGCACCGCATACTGGGCAACCGGCAAAACACCGGCTTTCCCGTCCTTCCAGGAAAGGATCTCCTGGCCGCGGTCCTTGAATTTCAGATCGAACCTGTTCCAGACATTATTGAGCTGGTACTGGAAGGCTATCAGATTGCCGCCCAGACGCATCGCAACGGGAATACTGACGCTGCCTTTGCGTATTTGTCCCTTAATGTCCTTGTTTTCCTGAAGAGTTGCCCCCTGGCGCACCCTTTTCAGCAACTGCCCGGCATCCGGAGAAGCCTCCTGGGCCAAGGAGGCAGCAAAGGAAAAAAACACGGCGGCCATTCCCGCAAAAAAAGTGGAAAGTAAAGAATACCTGCGCAGCATGAATTGCTCATATCACTCCGGAAAGGCGGAAAAAAACCTTTTCTCAGTCACCGGGCGGCGTCCGTGACATTTTACGCCAAATTTTGCTCGACTAGGTAATACAAAACGACAAGATGTCCCCAACGACATTTATTGATCCATCAATTATGGAAACACCAGCATTCTTGAAGCCTATCCAGTCCTATCCCGGAGAAATCGTCCAATTCATTGAGAGAATTCCGGGAGTAGACGTCACCGGAGACCGCGAAACCGTGCTGGAACGGCTGGAACCGTACCATAAGGCGGAAGTGGAAGCCCTGGGCTGGCGGTGGAAAGACCTGCGCCGCGCCGAACAGGTGCACGGCACGAAAGTTGCCCTGGTGGGGGACATCGGCTCCAATTATCCTGTGGAAGGCGTGGACGGCCTGATTTGCTCCGGAGTTTCCGACTGCGTGCTTGCCATTTACGTGGCGGACTGCGCCGCCGTGTGGTTGTACGACAAGGAAAACTGCCACCGTTCCCTGATTCATTCAGGCAAGGCGGGAACCGCCGGCAACATCGTTTCCAACACCATCAAGTCCATGAAAAAATGCCTTGGGGTGGAACCGTCCAACCTGATTGCCGTCATTTCCCCCTGCATCCGCCCGCCTCATTATGAGGAAGACATTCCTACGGCCATTAAGGCACAGCTCATTGAAGCGGGGGTACCGGAAGAACAGATTCATGATTCCGGGCTGGACACGGCGGATACCAAGCGTTTTTACTCCTACCGCATGGAAAAAGGGCAAACGGGCCGCATGCTGGCCCTTTTCGGCCCGGATCACGCTACGCGGACGCACGCGATTATTCTTTAACAGCGGGAAGGCGAAGTTTTCATTCCTTATACAGCGCATCACGATTCTGCCGTGGTGCGCTTTTCTGCCTTGTAGTCCATACACGTTAGCGCTGGATGGGACCGGCCCGCAATCCCGCAGGGGACATGGCCGCATCCCACTTGCGGCAGGACCGCTCCGGTTATTCCGGACCCGATAATCCAAATTGCCGTTCCTGCATTCAAACTATCATTATATTTGCAATCATGGCAGTAACTATCAGCGATAATTATCAGGTAAAATACACCAGAAAATGGGGCACCCTGCTCCAGCAGCACGCCTCCCGGCTGGACAAGTATGTCAGCGTCATGCGCGACTTGAGCGGCAAGGTTGTATTTCTGGATCAATTCGGCATTCTGGACTTCACGGAAAAAACCACGCGGGTGGGGCAGACCGTTTTGAACGAGGCTCCCACCACACGCCGGTCCATGCGGCCGCGCACGTTCACCAAAGCCATTGGCTACGATGAATTTGACGCCACCCGCCTGGGAGACATGGACCTTCCCGTCAGCAAGACGATTGAAGGTCTCCAGGCCGCAGCAGGCCGCCGCATGGACGACGTGATGATCTCCGGCTTCCTGGATACGAACTACGTGGGAGAAGACGGCATGACCGCCGTTCCATTCAAGGAAAGCCAGCAAATAGCCGTGGATCACGTGGACAGCGGCACCAAATCCGTCAGCAACCTTACCGTGGCCAAGCTGCGCGCAGCCCTCCAGCTTTTTGAGGAAAACGAAGCCTGGAACCAGGATGCCCCGCAGTTCGGAGACCAGCTCGTCATTGCGGTAACCAGTTCCCAGATCATGAACCTGCTGCGGGAAACGGAGGTCAGCAGTTATGACTTCAACAATGTAAAAGCCCTGGTGGAAGGGAAAATAGACACCTTCATGGGATTCAAATTCATCCGCACCCAGAGGCTTCCCAAAACAGAAGAGGGAGTCCGTTCCTGCCTGGCCTGGGTAAAGAGCAAGGCCCAGTTTGGCATATGGAATGATTTCAAAGTGAAGCTTTCCGTGCGCGACGATATGGAGGAAGCCCTGCAAATCCGGGCCAAGTTCGCCTGCGGCGCCACCCGCCTCCAGGAGGAAGGCTTTGTCAAGATCCTGTGCGACGAAGGAGCCAGCTAACCCCTCTAATATCACGGCATCCTCCCTCCGGAAAAAGGGAGCCGCCCCGGACCGCCTGCGGTCCGGGGTTTTGCTTTTGAGATGATGGGCGCACGGAACATCTTATTTCAAGCTCTGCCGTAAGACGGCAGCCCCAGCCATGCAGGCGTTCATCCCCCGCAAACGGTAATCCGGCGAAGCCGGAGCAAAACGCATCCCCGGGGTTCTCACCCAAGCCTTTTTCTGCCGGAAAAAATGTTCACGTTTTTCAGCCAGCGCCATGAATTGACCGCCGGATTCACCAGATAAGACAGATCCGTATATTTGGTGCGTGCATTATTGAAATGGCCCAGGGATTTGCAGAGGGAGGGCATGGGAGCGCCCTCTCCGCAGGAAACGAACGCAGGGGAAAGAGCATATAAATCACCATAACGTCCCAGATACCGGGCAAACCATTCCTCCAGAGAACCATAATACCTCAGCCATGGACAGACCCGCTGATCTGACGGAAGAGATAAAAGAATGCGTTCACATAAGGAAAGGTCCATCACATACGCAGATGATGCCGCCATATCCGTTACGCGCAACAGGATGGATTTTTCCCCTTTCGCCACGGAGCAGGCCGTATGGGGAGACAAACGCGGCTCACTTAAAAACAGAGCAGTTCTTTCCCGGCAGCCTTTCAGCAGCTGCCCAAGCATCCGCGCCGTGGAACCTATTACCGGCAGCCTGAAACGGCACTCTTCCTCCACAATCATGAAACGGGAGAAATGGAGGGAAGAAGCCAGCGTTAAAGCGGCCTGGTGACCCAGCACCCGGGCAGCTTTCCGTCTTTCCTTACGAAACCGCTCCTTATCCCAATCCCCTTCCGGAAGAGGAACGGGCACCGGAGGCAATTCATGAACCGGAACGCCATGAGGGACATACGCCTTCCAGGACCATTCCGGATGTCCGGACGAATCTTTTTCCGTCCTTACCACCAGCACGGCATCCAAAGCCGCCCAAAAGGGATTCCGCCCCATCCGCAATAACCTTGACCAAAGCATATTCATGGCTTTCACCTAGCTCCATCCGAACTCCCTTTTCAAGCCGGACCTCCATTCTCAACATGTTTTTAACGTGCAGAGGCAGGAAAATAACGCCCTCCGCCACAACAAGGAAACGGGCCATACGAAACAGCCCTGCCGACATCCTGAACGGCAGCCGGCGCCAACATCCGTCAATCCTTCTGCCGGGAAACCGGTCAACAGGGTTGGCACAGGAAGAAAAACACAGTTCCAAAAGGGAAAAGACAGGCGAACTGACATACTCGGCCCCAAAATGAAGTGGAACTCATCAATAGAAGATTGACCTTCCTTCCTTTGCTGGGATAGTAGGATGTATGCAGCAGATTGTACGTGAACATCAGGCCTATCCGCCGAAAATCGTTGCGTCCGTTACCTCGTGGGAGCTATGGAAAACGCTGAAAGGAAAAGATTTAACAGACCAGTGCGATCTAGTGGAACTGCGCGTGGATGCCCTTCCCCCGGAACTCACCACTGAACAGGTTATGGAGTTCCGGCCAGAGATGCCCCTGCTGGTCACCGTGCGCTGCCATGAGGAAGGAGGACTGCGCCGCATCCCGGAAGAAGAGCGCTTTGCCCTGCTCCGGGCCTATATGCCATATGCCGCCGCCATGGACATTGAAATCAAGGCCATGCGCCACGCCAGGGAACTGATTATGGAAGCGCGGGATCGGGACGTCATCATCATCGGCTCCACCCATGATTTCCAAATCACGCCGGGTGTGGATTACCTGCGCGAACAGGAAAAAAAGGCGCGCTCCTACAAGGCGGATATCGTCAAATTTGCATTCACGCCCTGCCTGGCCTCGGACATCCAGACAGGAGTACAGCTTTTCACCAAGCCCAAGGGACCGATCGCCGTCATGGGAATGGGGCCCATGGGCCCCGTCTCCCGCCTGCTTTACTCTCAACTGGGCTCCTGCCTGGTATACGGCTACCTGGGAGAAGAGGAAACGGCCCCCGGGCAATGGCACGTCTCACTCATTAAGGAAACCCTCCGCCGCCTCGGCCCCATTCTCCGCTGATTACGGAGCCTTCCCTCACATGAATATCATTACTTCCGCCTTTCTGGCGGCACGCCCCAAGACGCTCACCGCCTCCCTGATTCCAGTATGGGCAGGCTGCATGGTGGTGCAGAAACTGACCGGCAGCTGGAATGCGTCCCTGGCCCTCCTGACGCTGGCTTCCTGCCTGTGCCTCCAGATTGCCTGCAATTTTTTCAATGACGCCATTGACCATGCCAAGCACGCCGATACAGAACAGCGGACCGGACCCGTGCGCATGACGGCCAGCGGAGCCCTCTCCCACGGAACAGTCATGCTCATTGGCCTCTTCTTCCTGCTGGGAGCGTGCCTGCTGGCCTTTCCCCTTATCGAACTGCGCGGCTGGCCCATCCTCGCCATCGGCATCCCGTCCCTCTACTTCACCTATGGATATACGGGAGGGCCGTGGCCGCTGGCCTACAAGGGCCTGGGGGAAATATTCGTCATCCTCTTCTTCGGACTGGTTGCCGTACTGGGAACCATTCTGGTGCAGATAGGCACGGCACCCGTCGTGCCCGGCACGCTGGTGGAATCGCTTGCGGTGTACAATGCCGGCATCGTAACAGGCATTCAATGCGGCCTCCTGTGCGCCGTCATGATATCCGTCAACAATATCCGCGACAGAAAGGAAGACCTCACTACGGGCAAGCGCACGCTGGCCGTGCGGCTGGGAGAAGGAAAGGCGCGCGCCATGGCCCAGTCTTTCATCCTGGCTGCCTACATCACGCTGCCTACATCCAGTCGGGCCCTTCACCTGAACCTGTCCCACACGTGGTGGATGTGGATACCCTCCATCCTCTTCGGCGGGTATCTGATGCTCCTAATCCGCAAAAC
>OGDQ01001707.1_pt1 | contig 11980 bp, 6 predicted proteins | sample 1570451 | NCBI WGS metagenome assembly OGDQ01 (sample SAMEA2582171, study PRJEB24529) | metagenome | biome: Human gut stool | place: China | collected 2011 | reverse complement strand
GAAGGGTCGCAGTCATGGGGGAGGCAAAAGATTATGGGGCGGAAGGGGTAATCAGCTTGCCGTCCAGATCGTACAGCAGGGTTTCCGGCAGCCGGGGGGTGCGCAGTCCGGGGCGGAAATCGCCCGGCAAGACAGCTGGTCCCGGAGCGGACTCTTCATTCTCATCCTCTGGAAGAATTTCCTGTTGCGCCGGAGCGGGAGCCCAGGGTGCGGGATGGTCCGCCGGGGCGGTTTGTTCCGGCTGAACGGCTGGAACCGGGGCGGGGGCCTGAGGCGCCGTTTCCTTGTTGGAGGCGCAGGAATAGGTCCAGGTCAGCCCGGCAATCAGACAGGAGCGGATCAGGAGCTTTCTCATGGCGCGGATTCTTACAGCTTCATTCGGACTTGGCAAGTGAATAGCCCTGCTATGGTTCATGTAAAGGGCATTTCTTTTTTCCCGGAAACCGGGAAACGCTTGCTGTTTGACTATCCCGGGATAGTATCTATAGTAGGAACACGTATGAGGCCTTTCCTTTTTTTATGTTGTTCCGCTGCGGTTTCAGGGCTGTTTGCCCCTCAGGCCGGCATAGCTCAACAGCGTCCTCCCATTTTCGGGTTTGCCAATAAAAACAGGATACCTGAAGTCAATAAATCGGGCAGCCCCGTTTTTGACAAACTCCGTAATGAAGCTATGAAGAAAAAGCTGCCGCTGGTGATTTACCTGACCGGTTCTTCATGGTGTTCCCGGTGTAATATTTTTACCAGGGAATATATTAAAAAAACAAATTTCAAAAATGCCGCCGGGAAGAAATTTATATTCTGGCTGGTGGACACCAAACAGGTGCCGGGCAATTCCCCGGGAACGTTTAAATTCAAGATGGTTCCGGAAGAAGCCGCAAAAATCGTGGGGTGTGTGGATTCCCCCCGTGCGCCGTATGTGGTTCTTGGCCCTCCCGCCGTGTTTATCATTGACCCTGTTTCCGGAGAATTGATCAAAAGCCTGTTCACCAAAAGTGAAGTGGACAAGTATGGAAAGCCTCTTGCCGGAATTATTGAAGAAGCCTGGAATAATCATGTAAACCGGAAGAAGCTGAATTGAAATGCTTAATGGCAAGGTATCCGCGAAGCCAAATAATGACGGCGGCAAAAGCGGAATGATGAAGCGGAACGGTTTTAAACGGTTATCCGTTGGAAAGTGATTTTTGACGCGTAGCGCCGGGAATGGCAGCTTGTGGTTTCTGTTGGTTTATCAAGTCCTGACGTGTTGATATTTTAACTTTGCAATATGAATTAAGAATAATTTTAATTAATATGACCAGTATAAAGCAAAGAGACGAATTGCAATCTACTATTTGGAAAATCGCCAACGAAGTGCGTGGCGCCGTTGACGGCTGGGATTTTAAGCAATTTGTCTTAGGAACTCTTTTTTATCGGTTTATCAGTGAGAACTTCACCAACTTCATTGAAGGCGGTGACGAAAGCGTCAACTATGCGAATATGCCGGATGACGTTATCACCCCTGAGATAAAAGATGACGCCACCAGGACAAAAGGGTATTTCATCTATCCTGCTCAGCTTTTTGTGAATATAGCAAAGAATGCCGACAACAATCCTAATCTGAACACGGACTTGGCAGCTATTTTCGATGCGATAGAGAGTTCTGCCAATGGGTATCCGTCCGAACACGACATAAAAGGGCTGTTTGCCGACTTTGACACCACAAGCAACCGTTTGGGTAACACCGTGGAGGAGAAAAACAGGCGTTTGGCGGCCGTCATCAAAGGTGTGGAAAGCCTTGATTTCGGTAATTTTGAAGATAATGAGATAGATCTTTTCGGAGATGCTTACGAGTTCCTGATTTCCAATTATGCCGCCAATGCCGGCAAATCCGGCGGAGAGTTCTTTACGCCTCAGAATGTATCAAAGCTGATAGCGCGATTAGCTATGTCGGGATTGGCTTCCGTCAACAAGATTTATGATCCGGCTTGTGGTTCGGGTTCGTTGCTGCTTCAGGCGAAGAAACAGTTTGATGCGCATCTTATTGAAGATGGCTTTTTCGGGCAGGAAATCAACCACACCACTTACAATCTGGCGCGGATGAATATGTTCTTGCATAATATCAATTATGACAAGTTCGACATAGCGCTGGGCAATACGCTGCTCAATCCTCAATATGGCGATGAAAAACCATTTGACGCCATCGTCTCAAATCCGCCATACTCCGTCAATTGGGTGGGAAGCGACGACCCAACGCTTATCAATGACGACCGCTTTGCCCCGGCAGGAGTGTTAGCGCCAAAGTCAAAAGCCGATTTTGCTTTTGTGCTTCACGCCCTCAGTTATCTTTCCGCCAGAGGCAGGGCCGCCATTGTCTGCTTCCCCGGCATCTTCTACCGTGGCGGCGCGGAACAGAAGATAAGGAAATATCTTGTGGACGGCAACTTTGTGGAAACGGTCATTGCGTTGCCTCCCAATCTCTTCTATGGAACGGGCATCGCCGTGAATATCCTCGTGCTGTCCAGGCACAAGGCTGATACGAAGACGCAGTTTATTGATGCCAGCGGGGAAGATTTCTTTAAAAAGCAGACCAATAACAATGTCCTGACAGATGAGCACATAGAAAGAATAGTCGATATATTCGACAGAAAGGAACCGGTGGAATATGTTGCGGCATTAGTAGATAACAGCAAGATTGCGGAGAATGGCTATAACCTCTCTGTGAGTTCATATGTAGAGGCGAAAGATACGCGCGAGGTGATTGATATTGCCAGGCTGAATGCCGAGGTGAAGCAAACCGTGGAGAGGATAGATGCGCTGCGTGCGGATATTGAGGCGATTATTAAGGAGTTGGAGGATGAATAATGAGCCGGCAATAACAGGAACGGCTTTTCTGACCGATGTAGTTAAGCAGATGTTAAAGGGAGGTGACATAAAATGAGTAGACTAGACGAGCTTATTCAAGAACTCTGCCCAAATGGCGTTGAATATAAGAAGTTATCTAAAGTAACAAAGATTGAAAGAGGAAAGCGAGTAGTTAAAAAGCAGTTATCGCAAGATTCCGGATTTCCTGTGTTTCAGAATAGTTTAACCCCCATGGGATACCATGTAGATAGCAACTATCCTGCTGAAACGACCTTTATTATTGGTGCAGGTTCCGCTGGAGAAATTGGCTATAGCAAAGAAAATTTTTGGGCAGCCGATGATTGTTTTCCTATTGTATGTAGCGATTCTGTTATAAATAGATACATTTTCCACTTTTTGCTTAAGAAACGATCTGTTTTGCTGTCAAAGGTCAGAAAATCCAGTATTCCAAGATTATCCCGAACCGTTATTGAAAATTTAATGATTCCTGTTCCTCCCCTAAAAGTTCAGGAAGAGATTGTGCGCATCCTCGACAAGTTTACTACGCTGGAAGCGGAGCTGGAAGCGGAGCTTACAGCGAGAAAGAAACAGTATGAGCATTATCGCAATAAATTATTGTCTTTCAGTGTGTTAAATAAATGGGGGGGGTGGGTAATATTGTTTAAAAAGCTGAGAGAAATTGCAGAATACTCGCATAAGAGAATAAATGCGGCAGCTATGAAAAAAGCTAATTATGTCGGCGTTGATAACCTTTTGCAAAATAGAGCTGGCAAAGTAGGATCAAATTACGTTCCCACTAAAGGGAATTTAACTGCCTATGTTGTAGGTGACGTACTAATAGGCAATATTCGTCCTTATTTAAAGAAGATATGGTTGGCTTATAATGAAGGTGGTGCAAGTGGAGATGTCTTGGTAATTCATTTAACAGACCAATCAGTGGATGTTAAATATCTATACCATGTATTAGCGGACGATAAATTCTTTAACTACAATATGCAATTTGCCAAAGGAGCAAAGATGCCTCGTGGCAGCAAGCAGAAAATAATGGATTATATAATCCCTGTTCCTTCGCTCGAAGAGCAACGCCGCATTGTCTCCATTCTCGACAAGTTCGATATGCTGACAACCTCCATCAGTGAAGGCTTGCCAAAGGAAATAGAACTGCGTAGAAAACAGTATGAATATTACCGTAACCAATTATTATCATTCCCTGATAATAAAGCAACGGCCTGAATATGGGAGAAACATTGACAGAAATAGCTCAGGAGTTAAAAAACAGCCCAAAGAAGGTTCAGCTTATCTATGCCTTTAACGGTGTGGGAAAGACGCGGCTGTCTCGCGCATTCAAAGAGTTGGTGTCGCCCAAGCATGAGGAAGAAGAAGCGCAAGACGGGGATACTGGCGTAAAAGTATTGTATTATAATGCCTTTACTGACTGGGTGCTTGAAGATGAAGGACAAGACAGTAATATTATAACTAATTTCCAGCACTATACCAATGATAAACTGACTCCACGTTTCAGTAAAAATTATAAAGAGGTTTCCTTTTCTATAAAAGGCGGCAACGAAGAGCAAATTGATAATATCAAAATATCGAGAGGCGAAGAAAGCTGTTTTGTGTGGTGCGTGTTTTACAGCCTGCTGAAAGAGGTAGTCGAAGTACTGAATGATTCGGAACCGGAAAACCGCTCGACAAATAAGTTTGATGATTTGGAATATATATTCATTGATGATCCAGTAAGTTCGCTGGATGAAAATCATTTAATAGAATTGGCTGTAAATATAGCAGAAGTTATAAAAAGTAGTGATTATAATTTAAATAAATTAAAATTTATCATTACGACGCACAATCCTTTGTTCTATAATGTAATTTATAATGCATTAAAGGCTGAGGTAGGCTATATGCTAAGTAAATATGAAGATGGGACTTTTAAACTTGAAGAAAAGAAAGGAGATTCAAACAAAAGTTTTTCCTATCATCTTTTCCTAAAGCAGACTATCGAAGAGGCGCTTGATTCAGGCACTGTTCAGAAATACCATTTCACGCTACTGCGCAACCTTTACGAAAAAACGGCAAACTTCTTAGGGTATCCCCAATGGTCTGATTTGTTGCCTGATGACAGGCGAACCTACTATAACAGGATTATTCAGTTTACAAGTCACTCTACATTATCCAATGAAGCTGTGGCGGAACCGACAGAAGCAGAAAAGCAAACTGTGGGATTTTTATTAAAGCATTTAATTGATAACAAGTACTGGAAAGAGGATCTGCAATGACACAATACAGCACCATAGCGGAATTACAGAACTTTATCGTTCTCGACAGCTACACCAGGAGTTCAATGGTAAGCGAGCCGCCCGCAGGTTATCAGACAGAGGCGGCTTTGGAACGTGAATTTATAGAAGATTTGATATCACAAGGTTACGAATATGTTCCCAGCCATGTTACGCCTGATGCCCTGCTCTGCAATGCGAGAAACCAGTTGCAGGCACTCAATAATATCGTTTTCACCGATTCTGAATGGGGACGCTTCCTGGAGGAATATTTAGACAAGAAGAGTGACAGTCTTGCTGAAAAAACAAAAAAAATACATGATAATTACATCTATGATTTTGTGTTTGACGATGGGCATATCCAAAATATCTATTTGGTAGATAAAACAAATATTGCCCGCAACAAAGTGCAGGTAATTAATCAGTTCGGGGCACAGAAAAACCGTTACGATGTCACGATACTGGTAAATGGGTTGCCTATGGTGCAGGTAGAGCTGAAAAAGCGGGGAGTGGCTATCCGCGAGGCTTTTAACCAGGTGCATCGCTACAGCAAAGAGAGCTTCAACAGCGAAAGTTCACTTTATAAATACTTACAGGTTTTCGTCATCTCCAATGGTACGGACACCCGTTATTTTGCCAATACCGTAAAGCGCGATAAAAACAGTTTTGACTTTACGATGAACTGGGCGAAGTCGGATAATACGCTGATTAAAGACTTAAAGGATTTTACGGCGACATTTTTCCAGAAAAATACGCTGCTGCAGGTTCTTTTCACATATTCGGTGTTTGATGCCAGTAACACGCTGCTCATTATGCGCCCCTACCAGATTGCGGCAACGGAACGCATCTTGTGGAAGATAAAAAGCTCTTACCAGGCTAAAAAATGGAGCAATCCGGAGGGAGGCGGATACATCTGGCACACCACGGGGTCTGGCAAAACTCTGACGAGTTTTAAGGCCGCGCAGCTTGCCACACAACTTGATTTTATCGACAAGGTGTTCTTTGTTGTTGACCGCAAGGATTTGGATTATCAGACGATGAAAGAGTACCAACGTTTTTCGCCTGATAGCGTCAATGGATCAGAAAGCACGGCAGGACTGAAGCGGAACACAGAGAAAAATAATGATAAAATCATTGTCACGACCATTCAAAAGCTGAACAACCTCATGAAGAGCGAAAGCGACTTGCCTGTCTATCAAAAGCAGGTTGTATTTATCTTCGATGAGTGCCACCGTTCCCAATTCGGAGAAGCGCAGAAGAATCTGAAAAAGAGATTCAAGAGATATTACCAATTTGGCTTTACGGGGACCCCTATTTTTCCTGAGAATGCTTTGGGTGCGGAGACTACGGCCAGTGTGTTCGGCCGTGAGCTGCATTCGTATGTCATCACAGACGCCATACGTGATGAAAAGGTTTTGAAGTTCAAAGTGGACTACAACGATGTTCGTCCACGGTTTAAGAATTTGGAAACTGAAAAAGATGAAATCAAGTTAAATGCGGCAGAAAATCAAAAGCTTTTGCTTCATCCAGACCGAATCAAAGGGATTTCCCAATACATCTTGCGGAATTTCAGGATAAAAACACATAGAACGCAAGGGAATAACAAGGGCTTTAATGCCATGTTCGCAGTAAACAGCGTTGAGGCTGCCAAACTGTATTATCAGGAATTGAACAATCTGCAGAAAGAAAGTGACAGGCCCCTGAAAATTGCCACCATATTTTCTTTCGCCCCAAATGAAGAACAAAGCGCTAAGGGCGATATTAAAGATGAAAATTTTGACCCTTCGGCAATGGACAGCAGCGCCAAAGAGTTTTTGGCAAAAGCGATTGGCGATTACAACGTGATGTTTAAAACAAACTTTGGAGTGGATAGTAAAGAGTTCCAAAACTATTATCGCGATTTGGCCAAAAGAGTAAAAAACCAGGAAGTTGACTTGCTCATTGTGGTCGGTATGTTCCTTACCGGTTTTGATGCTCCTGCTTTGAACACTCTGTTTGTAGACAAGAATCTGCGTTATCACGGTCTGATGCAGGCGTTTTCACGTACCAATCGCATCTATGACGCAACCAAAACTTTCGGCAATATCGTCACATTCAGGGATTTGGAACAATCTACAATAGATGCGATCACTCTGTTTGGAGATAAGAACACAAGGAACGTAGTGCTTGAAAAGAGCTACAAGGAATACCTTGAAGGATTTAAGGATATTGCCACCGGCGAGGCGAGAAAAGGGTATGTGGAAGTTGTCATGGAACTGAAAGAAAAATTCCCTGCCCCGGATGAGATAGTGACGGAAGCAGATAAAAAATCCTTTGTTAAGCTGTTCGGAGAATATCTACGGATAGAAAATATTTTACAAAACTACGATGAGTTTACGCAGCTCAAAGCCCTGCAAAAAATAGACAAAGAGAATCGTGCGGCTCTCGAAGCGTTTAAGAATGCCAACTTCTTGACTGATGAAGATATTGCAGCCATGCAGGGCATTGATGTACTGAAAGAGCGAACCGTACAGGATTATCGTTCGATATACAATGATATCCGAGACTGGTTCAGACATGAGAGGAACGGTAAAGCTCCGGAAGATTCAAAAATAGACTGGGATGATGTGGTTTTTGAAATTGATCTGCTTAAATCTCAGGAAATAGATCTCGACTATATTCTCGGACTGATTTTCGAACACAACAGGAAAACGAAGGACAAGCCTGCCTTGGTAGATGAGGTGCGCCGTGTTATCAGAGCGAGCATCGGGAACAGGGCAAAAGAGAGCCTCATTGTTGATTTTATCAATGAAACGGATTTGGAACCGATTCGAGATAAGACTGATATTATTGCCGCTTTCTTTACTTATGCCCAGGAGAAACAGAAAAAGGAAGCTGCTGCTCTGATTACGGGAGAGAAACTGAACGAGGAAGCCGCAAAGCGATATATTCAAACATCTTTGAAACGGAAGTACGCCAGCGAGAACGGCGCTGACCTCAATGCTATTCTGCCGAAGATGAGTCCATTAAATCCTCAATATCTGACGAAGAAACAGAGCGTCTTTCAAAAAATCGTCGCTTTCATTGAAAAGTTTAGGGACATCGGAGGTCAAATTTAATACCTGCACACGGGCAAGCTGCCCGATTTTGCCGCCCTCATTCGGCATCATATTACTCTTCTAAAAACGGTAAATGAAGCGCAGCCATGGGCGCGGCGTGCCGGAATAGTAGGGATACCACCGATGTCCGGGGTGGTGCATGGTGCGGCCCCATTCATCCTGGCGGCGCGCCTGGGGCGCATAGAAGAGCAGCTTCCACTCCCGGCTGGCGAAGGAAGAAGGCTCTGTTTCCGAAGCCGGAGGCGCCAGAAACTCCTGGAGGGCGCTGGAAGAACAGCAATAATAGGGAATGTTGAACCGGGGCGCCAGTCCGAACGCCAGCAAAAGCCATATCCAGACGCGGAGACCGGGATGCCGCGTCCAGGAGGAAGCCAGAAAGGCAAGCAGGCAGGCCATGACCGGAACGCTTCCTTTGCAAAGCAGGTCATTGACGTCTCCGTTCACGTAAAAGAAAGGCAGAATCAGGCCGGTTGCCAGCGTACAGATGAAGAGGGGATTCTTGCGGAAATCCCGCCAGCAGAACAGGGCGTACAGCAGGAATGAGGTCGCCATAAGCAGGAAATCCCCCGGATGCGTATAAAAAGGCCGTATGCCCATGTGGGAGGATGGCGCGTTTACCGCCCCATAATAAAGAAGAAAACACGTTCCCAGCAGAACGGCGGCTGAAAAGGAGGGGTGGAGCAGGACATCCCGGAGAGGGAGGACGCCTTTCCATTGGCGGCGCCACTGGCAGGCCGCCAGGGGCAGCCCTCCAAGGGCCGCGAGGGGGGAATAAAAGGCCGTGGCTACGAACAGAATAGGCATCCAGTATAGGGGCATGCGTCCTGAAGCCAGGAAGATGAAAAAGAGCAGAACTGGAATGGAAGCGTTTGCGCTGCACATGATTTGTTCCGCCGTGCCGAAGTAATGCAGGCGGAACAGGTCCAGCCCCAGCCAGCACTGGAAATTCAGCAGAGAACCGAATGCCGCCATCAGCAGGGCGAGCAGCAGGGAGCGGCGTCCGGAGAAAACGCAGAGCCACAGCCAGGTAAGAAACAGCCCCCAGGTTCCCCACAGAACGACAAACACGCGTGCGGCGTCCAGCCCTGCCAGTTTTCCCGCCAGGGCTGGGACCAGCCAGAACCCCGTGTTGTAAACCAGCATGTTCCCGTCCGGAAAGATGACGGGCCATGGGCTGGCTACCAATTCACGCAGGCAGGCGTTTCTGACGATATGGTCAGGGTGCTGGTTGACCCATTCCCCCCAGCCGGAAAGCGTCATCAGGGCGGCAAACGCCGCCAGGGCGAGAAATGAAGAGCGGGTGAACAGGGGGAAGGCGGGAAGGGAATCCCTTGTTTGCGGTTCCTTGCATTTTCGGGGTGCCAGTCCCGCAGCCGTCAGGAGCATGAGGGGGAGAGCGGCGTACCAGTGCATCCACCCGGCCAGGAATATCAGGACGGGCAGCAGAAGCCAGGCGCAGGTGTGCCACTTCAGCGCAGTTGCGTTGAACGCTTGTTCCGGGCACGGGGCATCAGCGGCAGAGGCAGGCATTTCCCCTGAACCTTAATGGGGCTGGCCCGCGGGGGCAAGGAGGAAACTCGCAGGCCGGAATGGAAGGGGGCGTTTGTATGGGTATAGTGGCAGGAATGAGGGTGCGCCGTTGCCGCTTTACCGGAAAAACGGGGGCCTCATACTGGGAGGCCTATGAATAAAACACAATTTATCCGGGAGCTCCAGCGTGAGCTGGGGAATGACGTTACTTCCCGGCAGGCGGAACATGCGTTGAACGCGGTGCTGGAGACGATTGCGCGGGCAGTCCGGAGGCGGTCGCTGGTGAAATTCCGGGGCTTTGGAACTTTCCGCGTCAAGCGGCGCCGCGCCCGCATCGTACGCCATCCGGAAAACGGCGGCAGGCTGCTGGTGCATGAATCGAAAACCATGAAATTCCGCCCCTCTTCCCTTCTGTGGAAGGAGTAGGGGAAACGCTCGGGAACTCCTGTCATTTTGCCATTGACTTCCCCGTCCGTGGAGGCCCTTAATGTGGATAAGGCAGGAGCGTTTTTGCCTGCCTGCATAAGTAACTGGCCCCTTCCACGTTTGCCGATCATGACTCCGGATTCCGTTCATCTGCTGACCCGTTCCTCCCAGATGACCCTGTGCAAAGATGAACAGGGCCGTGTGCGCCGCGCCTATTACGGCCCGAGGCTGCATCAGCCGGAGGATGCCCTGGAAAACGCCGCGGATGCTCCTCTCCTGTATTCCTCCCTGGCGGATTCCGTAACAGGGCTTCCCAATGCGTCCGGCGAGTACTGCATTTGCGTGACCCAGGCGGACGGGGCCCTTTCCCTGAGTCTGGAATGCCAGGGTTGGGAAGTGCTGGAACTGGATGACGACCGGGAAGAAGCCGTCTTCTATGGGAAGGACCCTTCCTACCCTGTGCGGGTGGAAATCCACGTGCGCTCTCACAGGGAATCGGACACCTTTTTGCAGTGGGCGGTTGTTCGGAACGAAGGGAAAGAAGGCATCCGCCTGCACCGCGCTGCGTCCGCACAACTGGATTTGCGCGCAGAACGGTACTTCGTCACCAGCTTCCGCGGCACCTGGGGCGGCGAGTCCCTGATGAGTGAGGAAGAAGTGGCCCGGGGGCATGAACTTGCCCTGGTATCCGGAACCGGCACCCGCACCGCCCAGGAGGGAAGCCCCGGATTCATCATCTCTCTGGACGGTTAGGCGCGGGAGGATTCCGGGGAGGTTGTTCTGGGGGCGCTGGCATGGTCCGGCAATTACCGGATATGGTTCCGGCACAGCCCGTATCATTACCTTTTTGCCGGAGCGGGACTGGATACGGCTCCCGCGCCCTATCTGCTGGACGGCGGCGGCGTGTTTGAAACGCCGCCCCTCATTCTGACGCACAGTAAAAACGGCAAGGGAGAGGCCTCCCGGCGCATCCACCGCTGGGCGCGCCGCTACGGCCTGCGCGGCGGAGGAACAGAGAGGCCAACCTTGCTGAATTCCTGGGAGGGGGTGTATTTTACCTTTACGGAAAAAGTGCTGCACGGCATGATGAAACGTGCGGCGGACTTGGGGATAGAGCTTTTCGTGCTGGATGACGGCTGGTTCGGCAACCGGTTCCCCCGCAATGACGCCCGCGCGGGATTGGGGGACTGGCAGGTGAACCGCGCTAAATTGCCCCATGGGCTGGAAGGCCTTATCCGCCATGCGGAAGAACTGGGGATACGCTTCGGCATCTGGGTGGAGCCGGAAATGGTGAACCCTCATTCGGAGCTTTATCAGAACCATCCGGAGTGGGTCATCGGTCTCCCACATCGGGAAAACAGGCAGGAACGCAGCCAGTATTTGCTGGACCTGAGCAATCCTCATGTATGCAGGTACATTCTTGACGCCATGCGGAAGCTGCTTGGAGAACATCCGGGCATTTCCTACGTCAAATGGGATTGCAACCGCAAAATTTCCGACCCCGGCTCTCCCTGGCTGGACGCCTGCCGCCAGGGGAATCTGCCCATTGACTATGTGCGGGGCTATGAACACGTTCTTGATACGCTGGTATCGGAATTCCCGGATGTGACATTCCAGGCCTGTTCTTCCGGCGGAGGCCGCGCCGACTATGGAACCATGCGGAGGCATCATGAATTCTGGACGTCCGACAACACGGACGCTTATGAACGCGTGTTCATGCAGTGGGGCATAGGCCACCTGTTCCCGGCTATTTCCATGGCCGCCAATGTGACAGCCTCCCCCAACCACCAGACGGGCCGCAACGTTCCGCTC
>OGDQ01001705.1_pt1 | contig 11998 bp, 9 predicted proteins | sample 1570451 | NCBI WGS metagenome assembly OGDQ01 (sample SAMEA2582171, study PRJEB24529) | metagenome | biome: Human gut stool | place: China | collected 2011 | reverse complement strand
CCTATGACAGGGAGAAAATTGCCGTCGCCATACGAAAAAGTTTTGCCAGTACAGGGCAGGAAGTAAGTAACGAAATCATCTATTCGGTGGTAGAAGAGGTGGAAAATTTTGTCGGGAAAGATACCGCAAACCGTAGTGTCGAACAGATACAGGATAAAGTGGAGCAAAGTCTGATGGAACACGGCTTTTATGCCGAGGCCAAAAATTACATACTCTACCGCTGGCAACGGACTGAACGCAGAAAAGCACTCAACAGCATAATAAATGAATTAGGAGACGGAACTGTGATGGATGTCCTGAAAGAGATTCAGAAAGACTTCACCACCCACGAATACAGTCTCGTTGTACTCTATGAAAAATTTTCAGGGTTTTGCAAACAGGAAATGCCACATTCCGAACGTTTGGCAGCATTGATTAAGGCTGCCGTGGAACTGACCACTCAGGAAGCACCTGACTGGGAGTTTATCGCGGCCCGTCTACTCAATTTCCAACTATCGAAGAAACTGGAAAAGCAGGCGGCATCGGCAGGCATCCGTTCGTTTTACGACAAACTGCGCTATCTGACGGAAGAAGGACTATACGGTAGTTACATACTGGCGGCCTACTCGCAACAGGAGATTGAAGAAGCAGCCGGATTTATCTGCCCTGACAGGGACAAACTATTTAATTATTCCGGACTGGATCTGCTTGTCAAACGCTACTTGATCCGTACCCGACTCCATGAACCGGCAGAGTCCGTACAAGAAATGTATCTGGGTATCGCCCTCCATCTGGCTATGCCCGAACAGAAAGAACGGATGACTTGGGTGAAAAAATTCTACGACTTACTAAGTCGTTTGGAGGTGACAATGGCCACTCCTACCCTCTCGAATGCCCGGAAACCTTATCATCAACTTTCAAGTTGTTTCATCGATACGGTACCCGACAGTTTAGAAGGTATCTACCGCAGTATCGATAACTTTGCCATGGTAAGCAAATTTGGTGGCGGCATGGGAATGTACTTTGGCAAAGTACGTGCGGCAGGAGGAAATATACGGGGTTTTAAAGGTGTAGCAGGAGGAGTAATTCGATGGATGAAGCTTGTGAACGATACGGCTGTAGCTGTTGATCAGTTGGGTATGCGTCAAGGTGCCGTCGCTGTCTATCTGGATGTATGGCACAAAGACCTGCCGGAATTCTTACAATTGAGGACCAACAACGGAGATGACCGGATGAAAGCTCACGATATTTTTCCTTCGGTATGTTATCCGGACCTGTTTTGGAAAATGGCTAAGGAAGACCTTAACCAACCATGGTACTTATTCTGCCCTAACGAGATTATGACAATCAAAGGGTATTGCCTGGAAGATTATTACGGAGAAGAATGGGAAAAGAGATACCATGACTGTGTAAACGATACTCGACTTTCCAAAAGAAGTATAAGCATTAAAGACATTGTCAGATTGGTGTTGCGATCGGCAGTCGAAACAGGTACTCCCTTCACCTTCAACCGTGACACAGTGAACCGGGCCAACCCCAATGCTCACCGGGGCATCATTTACTGTTCGAATCTTTGTACGGAAATAGCACAAAATATGGCAGCTATCGAAACGGTATCCACCGAGATACGTACGGAAGAGGGTGACACAGTAGTGGTGAAGACGGTACGGCCCGGCGACTTTGTAGTTTGCAATCTTGCCAGCCTCTCGCTGGGGCATCTCCCATTGGAGGACGAAGAACAGATAAAGGAGAAAGTAAGCACCGTAGTGCGTGCTCTCGACAATGTTATCGACCTGAATTTCTATCCACTCCCTTTTGCGCAAATCACCAACCAGCGTTACCGCAGTATCGGACTGGGAGTAAGCGGTTATCACCACGCACTTGCCATACGCAATATCCGCTGGGAAAGCGAAGAACATCTCCGGTTTGTAGACCGAGTATTCGAACAGATTAATTATGCAGCCATCGAAGCCAGTGCCGACCTGGCAAAAGAAAAAGGACGCTATGAATACTTCGAAGGAAGCGACTGGCAAACGGGAGCATACTTTGGCAAACGGGGATATACTTCCCCCAAATGGAATCGGCTGGCAGCCAAAGTAGCGGAAAACGGTATGCGAAACGCCTATCTTCTCGCTATCGCACCGACCAGCAGTACCAGTATCATCGCGGGAACCACTGCCGGTACCGATCCTGTAATGAAACGTTTCTTCCTTGAAGAGAAAAAAGGAGCCATGCTGCCACGTGTGGCACCGGCACTGTCAGACAAACCCTTTTGGTTATATAAAGATGCCTATACACTCGACCAAAAATGGAGTATCCGTGCGGCAGGTACCCGGCAGTTGCACATCGACCAGTCTCAAAGCCTGAACCTGTATATCACCAATGAATTTACCATGCGACAAGTACTCGATCTCTACTTACTGGCATGGGAATGCGGAGTAAAAACGGTATATTACGTTCGCAGTAAATCATTGGAAGTGGAAGAATGCGAAAGCTGTGCATCTTAAATAAACGAATAAACAAGAAAACGATATGGAAACAAAAAAATTAAAGAAAAATGCCCTCTTCAATCCCGAAGGTGATACAGAAACCCGTCTCAGAAAGATGATCGGAGGCAATACAACCAATCTGAATGATTTCAATAACATGCGATACAAATGGGTAAGCGACTGGTATCGTCAGGCCATGAATAACTTCTGGATACCTGAAGAAATCAATCTGACACAAGATACCAAGGACTATCCCCATCTGACCCCGGCCGAACGAACAGCGTATGATAAAATTCTGAGCTTCCTCGTCTTCCTGGATTCTTTGCAGAGTAACAATCTCCCGACACTCAGCGAATACATCACGGCAAACGAAGTCAACCTCTGCCTGCATATTCAAGCATTTCAAGAGTGTGTACACAGCCAGAGCTACAGCTATATGCTCGACTCTATCTGTAGTCCGGAGGAACGCAATGACATTTTGTATCAATGGAAAACAGACGAACATCTGCTAAGGAGAAATACGTTTATCGGCAATTGCTACAATGAATTCCAGGAAAATCGTGACGGATTTGCCTTGATGAAGACCCTAATTGCCAATTACATCCTTGAAGGTATTTACTTCTACAGTGGTTTTATGTTTTTCTACAATCTGAGCCGTAACGGAAAGATGTCCGGATCGGCTCAGGAAATCCGTTACATCAACCGGGATGAAAACACCCATCTCTGGCTATTTCGCAACATCATTCTGGAGTTGAAGAAGGAAGAACCGGAACTGTTTACGCCTGACAAGGTGAAAGTGTATGAAGAGATGATGCGTGAAGGAGTGAAACAGGAAATCGCATGGGGACAATATGTAATAGGCGACCAAATCCAGGGCCTCAACCGACAGATGATCTCTGACTATATCCACTTTCTGGGTAATCTCCGTTGGAGTAGCCTGGGTTACACTCCTCTGTACGAAGACAACCGGAAGGAACCGGAAAGCATGCATTGGGTATCGCAATATTCAAACGCCAACATGGTAAAAACGGACTTCTTCGAAGCGAAAAGTACGGCGTATGCCAAAAGCACTGCGCTGGAAGATGATTTATAAATAGTCTATGTTTCCGGGCAATCAACGATAAACAATGGATCATTCATGTGAATCAGTTCTTGAGAGACCTATGCGGTATGAAATTCAATTACTGATTCACATTATCAATGAATACCCGAACAATGGGATATATACATGACCACATTAAAAAAATATTCATCAGCAATGGTTCCTCGTCCATCATAAATCATTCAAATCCTTTCTTCATTCAAAAAACTTTTGACCCCTGATTTTTTTAATTACCTTTGTACCCCGAAAAGACGCAATTCAAGGGTGTGTCATTATTCACACATCCTCTTCCCCCACTCAAAACCTAAACCGAAATCGAAACACTGTACTGACACATTAACCACATTTCCTCCCATACGCCGGAAATGCGGAAAAGCAACATGTATGTATCACACAGATTTAAGAAAAAGTAAAAAGAAATGTTAGTAACCAACACCATGGAAGCTACAGCTTCCACTACCGACAGTTGCCAGGTCAGTGAACCTGTAACAGCAACACAGGAAACTCCCAGGACCATCGCCACTTACACCGCCACAACACCGGCCATGCACCGGAAATCATTTAAAGAGCAAGAACCGGCTATTTTTTCCATTATCGGATTCGCCGTTGCCTATATTGCTGCCCTGATTATCAACCGCATCATCAAGACGAGAAAAACTCACCATTAACCCAACCTTATGGACATCCACCAAGAACTAAAAGAACTATCTAAATTCCTGTCTGAATATTCGACCAGTCTGATGGCCGTAGGCGTACAAACATCACGAATCGTACGAAACACCTCACGAATCGCTGAATCTTTCGGCTTCTTCTGTGACATGACAATCTTTCAGAAAACCATCATCATGACATTACGCGATGCCGACAATTCGCATTCATACAGTACGGTAAACAAGATCAAGCCCATGGGACTGAACTTCGCCATTAATTCAGCACTCAGCACGCTGAGTTGGGAAGCATATGACGAACATTTGTCTCTCAGCGAGCTCCAACGTCGCTATCACGAAATTGTCAGCAAACCACGTGAAAGTAAATGGCTTGTATTGATTCTGGTTGCCTTTGCCAACGCATCTTTCTGCCGCCTGTTCCAAGGTGACTTTATTTCCATGGGAATCGTATTTGTAGCCACCTTGGCCGGATTCTTTGTCCGTACCGAACTGATGGGACGTCACTGGAATCATCTGGCAATATTCATCATTTCGTCGTTCATTGCTTCCATGATCGGTAGTACGGGCTATCTGATGCACTGGGGTGACACTCCGGATATGGCTTTAGGTACCAGCGTACTTTATCTGATTCCGGGTGTACCGCTGATCAACGCCATCATGGACATCATCGACGGACATGTATTGGCCGGAACATCGAGATTTATTAACGCCTGTCTGCTTATCATCTGTATAGCGATCGGCCTTTCAATGACCCTTTTAATCACCGGAATCAGCACTTTATGATGAATATAGATTTTATAACAGCCACCGTACTCGACGGTGCATTCGCCGCCGTAGCCGCTATCGGATTTGCTATTATATCGAATCCACCACGAAAAGCCATATTGATCTCTGCTTTCCTGGCGGCTGTAGGTCACGGATTACGTTACTTTCTGATGCATGCACATCTGTTTACGATGGACATTGCTACGGCTTCATTCTTTGCAGCTGTTTCCATTGGTTTATTAGCCATCCCTTTTGCCAAAGCGATTCACTGCCCGGCAGAGGTTTTCTCGTTTCCGTCTCTCTTGCCCATGATTCCGGGAATGTTTGCTTATAAAAGTATCCTTGCACTGACAAAGTTCATGCAGACTAAAGATGAAACCGATTCACTGCGATACCTGGTAGATTTTTTACACAATAGCAGTACAACCATCTTAGTTTTATTTGCCTTGGTCGTAGGGGCAGCCGTACCGGTATTCATCTTCCACCGCCAATCATTCACAGCTACCCGTTTACTGAAAAAGTTGGTAAAAAAAGGATGACGGCATTCATATTATAGATAAATATCTAAAATGGCGAATAGGGATCTGTTTTTACAACGTCTCTATTCGCCATTTTAATTACTTTCTTGCCTCAGCAATGTATTCTAAGGCTTCGGTACATTTCTTGGTAACATATCCCCAATCTTCGGCTGCTACCTTATCTTTCGGAAATAATTTAGATCCCATACCGACACAGAATGCACCCGCTCCAAACCATCCTGTCAGGTTCTCCCGGGTAGGCTCTACCCCACCGGTCACCATTAATTTGGACCAAGGCATCGGAGCCATCAAGCCTTTCACAAAATTTGGTCCGTACACATCTCCGGGAAATATCTTACAAAGATCACAACCGGCTTCCTGTGCAAAGCCCACTTCCGAAACCGAGCCACACCCCGGTGTATAAGCGATCAGCCGGCGATTGCATATCTTAGCAATCTCCGGATTAAACAAGGGACCTACCACAAAGTCAGCCCCCGATTGTATATACAGAGCTGCAGTAGCCGGATCAACCACTGATCCGACTCCCATAGCCATCCCCGGGTATTCACGGACAGCAAATTTTACAAGCCCGGCAAATACTTCCTGGGCAAAGTCCCCCCGATTGGTAAACTCAAAAGCACGAACTCCACCTTCATAACAAGCTTTTACCACTTTCTTCGCTATTTCCACATCTTCGTGATAAAATACAGGAACCATACCTGTCGAACCTATTTTGTTCAAGACAGCTATTTTATCAAATTTAGCCATAAGAATATATACGATTTAAAGATTGACAACCCACTATCACCCACGATTATCTTTGTACACGTCCGCTCGCATCTCCTCCGACAAGCGCTTCGACCTCCGCCACAGAAACAAGATTGAAGTCACCATTAATGGTATGCTTCAATGCCGATGCTGCCACTGCAAATTCAAGAGCCTCACCCTGGGTTCGCTTTGTAAGCAGGCCGTGTATGACACCGCCGGAGAAAGAATCCCCCCCTCCCACACGGTCAATAATCGGATCAATATCGTAATGTCTGGAAACATAGAATTCCTCACCATTATAAATCATGGCTTTCCAACCATTATGTGATGCAGAGAAAGATTCTCGCAACGTTGAGATCACATAGCTGAACCCAAACTCATCCATCATCTGCCGAAAAATTCCCTTATAGCCCTCTGCATCTGTATGTCCGCCTTCCACATCCGCATCAGGTTTAAATCCCAGACAGAGTTCCGCATCCTCCTCATTACCAATACATACGTCTACATACTTCATCAAAGGTTTCATGATGGACTGCGCCTTCTCCTTCGTCCATAGTTTTTTACGAAAGTTCAGGTCGACCGACACCGTCACTCCATGACGCTTGGCAGCCTCACAAGCAAGCCGGGTCAATTCGGCTGCTTTGTCTGAGATGGCAGGAGTAATACCAGACCAATGGAACCAGTCGGCCCCCTCCATGATCTTGTCAAAATCAAAGTCCGCTGCAACGGCCTCGGCAATGGCAGAATGGGCACGATCGTAAATCACTTTACTGGGACGCATAGCTGCACCGGTTTCCAAATAATAGATCCCTACACGTTCGCCTCCCCGCGCAATATAGTCTGTCTTTACACCGTATTTACGGAGTGCATTTACTGCCGACTGCCCGATTTCATGTCCAGGCAGTTTGGTTATAAAATAAGCGTCGTGACCATAATTGGCACAGCTCACCGCCACGTTAGCCTCACCTCCACCATATACCACATCAAAAGAGTCCGACTGGACAAAGCGGGTATTTCCCGGAGGAGACAACCGAAGCATGATTTCGCCTAATGTAACGACTTTCTTTCCCATAATTTAATATTTTAATGAAACGAGCAATTTAGATTATTCAGTTATAATTTATCGTCACCCCCTATTTTTAGCGATAATAAACTGGTAATAGGAGAAATAACAACTCATAAAACTTACACCGAACAAGTTCCGTGTGCGGACACAAAGATACGTAAATTTTCAGGATTACAAAAATTGTTATATATTTGTGTCCATAGAAATAAAACTATTAGTGTGTCCGGGCACAAAACCTCACACAAATAAAGGTGAACGCATGAATAAATTGCCAGAAAGAATCAGAATTAAGGATATTGCCCGCTTGGCAAATGTATCTGTAGGAACTGTAGACCGGGTGCTCCATGGCCGTAGCGGAGTGTCGGAAGCAAGCCGTAAACGTGTAGAAGAAATCTTAAAGCAACTCGACTATCAGCCTAATATGTATGCCAGCGCGTTGGCTTCCAATAAGAAATATACTTTTGCCTGTCTGCTACCCAAACATCTGGAAGGCGAATATTGGACAGATGTGCAAAAAGGGATTCGGGAAGCGGTTACCACATACTCCGACTTCAATATTTCGGCAAATATCACCCATTATGACCCCTACGATTACAATTCGTTTGTGACAACCAGTCAGGCCGTTATCGAAGAACAACCGGACGGAGTAATGTTTGCTCCCACTGTACCACAATATACCAAAGGATTTACCGATGCACTAAATGAACTGGGTATACCATATATATATATTGATTCACAAATCAAAGATGCCCCTCCACTTGCCTTCTTCGGTCAAAACTCACATCAGAGCGGATACTTTGCAGCACGCATGCTGATGTTACTCGCCGTAAATGACCGGGAAATCGTAATTTTCCGCAAAATACACGAAGGAGTGATCGGCTCGAACCAGCAGGAAAGCCGCGAAATCGGATTTCGCCAATATATGCAAGAGCATCATCCCGCCTATAACATCCTTGAACTCAACCTGCACGCCGACCTGAATATTGAAGATAGCCGGATGCTGGATGACTTCTTCTGCGAACATCCGGATGTCAAGCATGGCATCACGTTCAATTCAAAAGTATACATCATCGGTGAATACCTGCAACAACGCAGGAAAAGTGATTTCAGCCTGATCGGTTACGACTTGCTCGAGCGAAACGTAACGTGCCTGAAGGAAGGCACTGTCTCTTTCCTGATTGCACAGCAACCGGAATTACAAGGATTCAATAGTATCAAAACTTTGTGTGATCATCTGATATTCAGGAAAGAAGTGACTTGTACCAACTATATGCCCATCGATCTCCTGACCAAAGAAAATATCGACTATTACCACAGTAAGTAATGTAAACACTGAAAAGAGTTCAGGCTGCAAAGAAAAAAACAACATTCTTGCAGTCTGGGCTCCTTATTTTTCCCTCTTCAAATAAACCATATCCCTGAGCCGGATGCCGTTCTCATAAATAGGATGATCATAATGGTCGGTGAAAAAATTCTTAATACGATGGGAAGGAACAAATCCGCAGGATTGATAGAATAAAAGCGTATGTGGAGTATCTCCTGTTCCCACAAACATGACCGAGCATCGGTCCGAATAATGGTGAAACAGATATTCAATCAGGCTTTTACCATATCCCTTACGCTGGCTATCCGGACAAGTTGCGATATTCTTTAATTCGTAAATTCCTTTCCCCTCGTTAGTAACCACACAAACCGCCCTGAGCTTGTCTTCATCATATAGAGCGAACATATCTCCACGTTCCAGATACCGGTCTATCATATCTTCCTGCTCATCTGCCAGCAAGAGCAAATCGAGGAAACGCTTCCTGTCTGAAAATACCTGTTCGACTTTCATAACCCTTTCTGTTGTTCTCTATGTTCAAAAATCATTGTCATATGATCCAGTGCCCATCCAACCAATGCTTCGACGTGCGGAATCAAACTATATCCCATTTCCGTCAGGCAATATTCCACTCTCGGTGGTACTTCCGCATATGCTTTCCGTTCCACCAACCCGTCGGCCTCCAACGTACGGAGAGTGACAGTCAGCATCCGTTGCGAAATATCGTCTATTGTTTTATGAATGTCACCAAAGCGCATCGTTCCGTTCGCATTCAGCGTCACCAGCACCAGCATCGACCACTTGTCGCCCAGCCGGCATAATACGTCCCTGATGGGACAAGTTCCCATAGGATGGAAGTTCTTCATTCTCTAATCGTTTCTGTCATATTAAAAACCTGCAAAGTTAATTTGATCCCCTGATATTAAGCCACATTCACATCTATCAGCACAGAATAATACACCTTTGCAGGCACAAAGATAATAAACTTACGAAAGAGAACTATTGTTTTATTTAATCAATTCACAGTCGATGTACTTGCAGAGGACGCAAAGATATTATTTGATTCATAAAAATAATCAAAGAGGGTATGTCATAACTCACCACAGATTTTACCGGATAAACTTTAAATTTAGTCTAAACAAGAGGTACAATCCATTTATTATTAATACTTTTGTACACGATCAAACAAACATAAATACTTTTTCATCAAAGATATGACCCTCTTCACAAACATCAAATCCTTCGACAAATCATTTTTGTTGAAGTTATGGCTATCTCTTATTCTCTACCAGTTGTCCGTATGCCCCGTATCTGCACAAAAAGACACGATGGATATCAAAGACTACATCTTAATCATTAATACATATACCGAATCATTCCCTTGGAGTAACCGCTTGATCTCAACAGCAACCAACTTCGTAAAAGACGACCCCAAACTGGCTGTATACACCGAACATATGAACATGATAATGATAGATAATGACAGCATTCTGGACCAATTCAAAGACAGTCTTTTCGACAGATACGGTTCCCACCGCCCACGTATGCTGCTGTTATTAGGCAACTCTTCTCTCATATTGAAAGATGATCTTAGAAAAATGTGGGGTGACATTCCAATGGTTCTCTGTGCCGGGAAAGACTATACCGGGCCTGAGCACTATTATCTGACGAAACAACCCATTCCTCTTTCCGAACGTGTACCATTGGCAGAATTGTCCCAATCCTGCAATCTCACCTACCTCTATGCCAATCTCTATATCCACGAGAATGTAGAAATGATGTTCCGTACACTCCCCCGGATGAAAAGATTCATCTACGTGGGCGACGAACGCTTTGTCAACCAAGTCAACAGTCAGGAGATTCAAGAAATTCTACGGACCAAACATCCGGATGTACACTATACCTTCCTGTCTTCCCGTGACATAAAGAAAACCAACCAACTGATCGATTCACTCAACTTTGTCGATCCCCGGACCACGGGTATTCTGTTTTCCAGCTGGTTCCACAAACGGCAGTTTGCCGGCAACATGATGTTGACAATGATCCTGCCTGAAATCGTTTCCACCGTATCCCCTCCAATATTCGCTCTCAATATGATTGAACTGAATGACAAAGAGAGTGGAATGGTGGGTGGTTACACCTACGACCAGAATCACTTCAATGAAAAGCTGTCCAACATGTTTTCGGAAATCCTCAGCGGGAAATCTCCACGGGATCTTCCACATTATCTGCCCACAGACGGTACACCACTCATCAACTATCAGGTATTGGTCCGCAAAGGTTTGTCTCCCGACGAGTGGCCCGCTCACACCCGTTTTCTGAACAAACCTATCACCTTTTGGGACAAATATAAATATTTCCTGCCGGGAACAACCGTTTGCATCGCCCTGCTCGTCTGGTTTTTCCTCTATCGTATCCGTACGCTCACGCATCTCAGACAGATCCAGTTGAAAGAAATCGAGGCTATGGCTAATTATAAAAATCTGATCGATAACATGCCTTTGCTCTACATGCAGGAGAAACTAATCGTAAACGAACAAGGTGTAGCCGACGACTTGATCTACCTGAACGTAAATCCCCATTTCGAAAAACATTTTTTCCGTAGAGAGGATGTCGTCGGTAAGCGGGCCAGTGAACTGTTTCCTGAATCTCTACCTGAATTTCTACACTTCATCCAGATCTCCCTGAAGGAGAACCGTGCCATCACATTCCCTTATTACTTCAAAAAGATAGACAGATTCTACGACATCGTATTAAAAGGTGCACATCAGGAGAATGTCATCGACATCTTCTGCGTAGACAGCACTGAACTTCATCGTGCACAGCAGAAGTTGAACGCCACAAACCATAAACTATCTATGGCGCTGGAAGTAGCCGACATCATTCCCTGGAAATGGGACTTACTCAGCAAAACCATTCTTTGCGACATCAATAAGCCCATTGAACTCAGTGCACAAGGTAATAACGTAAGCGAAGAACAGTTGGCTGTACCCGACTCACAATACTTCTCGAAAATATATAAGGAGGACCGCATACGAGTGGAACAAGCTTATAAAGACCTGATAGAAGGACGCTTGGAAAAAGTAAAAGAAGAGTATCGGGTGATCAACATCCGGAATCACACTCACAAAATAGAGTGGGTAGAAGCCCAAGCTGCAGTGGAAGCCCGCGACGAAAACGGAACTCCGGTGACACTGGTCGGTTCTTCACAGGTAATCACCGGACGTAAAAAGATGGAAATGGAACTGACTTCGGCCAAAGACCGGGCCGAAGAATCCAATCGTCTTAAATCTGCCTTTCTTGCCAACATGAGTCACGAAAT
>OGDQ01001700.1_pt1 | contig 12039 bp, 6 predicted proteins | sample 1570451 | NCBI WGS metagenome assembly OGDQ01 (sample SAMEA2582171, study PRJEB24529) | metagenome | biome: Human gut stool | place: China | collected 2011 | reverse complement strand
ACACTACAAAAAAAGCCATCCCTACTTTCGTCTATTCCGGGGATGGCTTTTTTATAGAATACCTATTGATTATTTTTATTTATTTTCACGTTCTAATATAGCCAAACGGGCATAAAGTTCCACTAATGCTCCCTGATGCAAGATTTCCCAACTATCCTTTGAGGTTCCTCCCCGCAAATCGTCATCATTTAGTAAATTATTGACCTGATGACAACTACTACTCCATGCGTGAACCATTGTTTTCTCGATGTCATCAATGTATTTACGATTGCCGTCAATAGAGAAAAGCTCAAAAAATCCACGGCACATAATTGCATTAAACCAAGCATGTCCTGGAGCCAAAATATTGAATGTCAAATTCAACTCCTTTGAATAATAGGGAATGAACCACCGTTTATGGCAATTATCCGCTATTAAATAAGCCTCATCTAAATATCGCTGCTCTCCGGTTATTTTATACAAAAGACAAGCAGCTTGCAAAGGTTGTCCAGAGTTATAAGAATATTTAGCCTTATCTATTCCTCCATTCAAATTTATATTATCATAAAATAAATGATCAGATTTATCCTGCAATTTTGCCAAAACATAATCGTAGCATTTTATAGCCCAATCCAAATATTCTTGTTCTTTGGTAATTTGATAAAGTTTACAACCTAATACAGCCGTCGGTGCTGTAGAACAAGTGTGTTTGGAAGTCGTATGTACATTCAATTCCCTCCAATGAATTCCCCCACCACAAGTCTCATCCCAACCATGATCTATCAGATAACGCCAAACCACTTTTGCTTGATTCAAATATTTCATCTCATTTGTTTCCAAATACCAGTCAGTCATATCCAAACCAATCCATACATTATCATCATAATAACGTTCATTTCCGGTTGCAGGATAAACAGAATAAGCTAAAACACCTCCATCTAATTGCTGGAAGAACTGTATGCCTTTGTACATCATCTCATCCATAGCTTGATAAAGATTTTCCACCTCACTTTGTTTGGACGCTTCGCGCATAGCTACAAAAGCGGCAAGTCCACCACCTTGTCCCCACACCAAGGCATCACCATCCCAATAGGCACCTCCTCTATAAGGATAATCACTTCGCCAACAACTTCTAGAACTTTTACCAAAATAATAGCCAATAACAGAACTCATATACGAATGTGCACGGGCCAACATTTCCGGCAATTGTACCTCCGGTACCTCTACCTTCTCATGATAAGGAGTCGATATTTTACTCTCCGGGACAGAACGCTTTCCGGCCTTACTTATGGCTACTGCTGTCACTTCATAAGTAGCAAAATAAGGTACTTTCAACAAGTACTCCCCAGCTTCTTCACGTTGCGCAGGCAAAATTATATTTCCTGGAGTAAAATTAGCAATACGAGTGGTACTCTCATTTACATCCTTATAAGAAATTTCCACCATATCCAAGTCTCGATTGGAAGGGTTTACCCATTTCACCAGCAGTTCATTTTCATTATTAGTGGCTTCTACCGTAAATTTACTTACAGGTGAAATATTACTACTAATCGGGTCATTCAACCCTTTTTCACCATTGGCATCATCACTACAGGATGGAAAAGCCAATAAAACACAGAATATAAATAAAAATATTTTTTTCATTTTTTCTTCATTTAAAAATTACTTAAAAGGAACCATTATCGGAGCTTTAGCCTTCTGATATGCTTCAAGGCGTTCTCCCGGAAACATTACTTCATCCCAACTATTAACCGTACAAATATGCAATGGCAATTGGTGATCAGAATTCGTAGCATCCTCCAAACGACCTAAAGATGTATATGGAGACAGCCAGCGCGCCAAGAGACCTTCTGGATTTTCTTCCTCTAAATTCCAAGCATTAGCTTTCAACTGTGCCTCAGTACGACAAATGGACCAAATACGCGCTTCACGAAAAGCACTACATATCGGACGTCCGTCACGTGCTTTTCCAATTGCAATTCTAGTTCCATCAGCCCCCTCTGCACAAAGATCAATTTCCGACATTTTTAAGTCAATCACCGCATAGTCACTCCAAGGCCTATATACTCCATTTACATAAAGTTTAAATCTATTTTCCCAATTACCGGGTTGAAACGGAGCCTCACAATCCACCACTAAAGCAATATGCGTCCATTCACCTACTTTAAATGCTCCATGCCCAGTTCTTAGTTTTAGCCTCGTATCAGTATCCTCATTACCAACTAATTCCATTTGCGATCCTCGATTACCTTCCCAATCGCCTCCACGAAGCATGAGGTAATTTTCTTTACCGATAAAAGTCTGCAACCAACCATTAGCATCAATACGTCCTATCACCTCCCAAGTCATTTTCTTCAGTTTGAAATTATTGGTGGCAGTTCTTAATGCTTCCGCTCCAGTTCCCCCCATCTCATTGAAATCCGCCCACAAAGCATACTGATTTCCCAAATTCATAACCGATTCTCCCTTAAAGAGTACCCTTACATGAATCGGTTTCGACACTTGATTTTTATCATCGACTATCGTAAATGAAGTTTCCCCTGTACCATTTCCTATCACAGTCACTACATTTCCATAAATTTCCAAACGCACGACTCGCGGGTCACCGGCATTAAGTATCTTATAGCCACCATTCCCGCTTAAAATTTTCACCTGTTCAGTAGCTTGATACTCTTCAATCAATATTCCGGTTTCATCAGCATCAGTCAAAATCGGTTTCGGAGCAATCACATTTAGTGTAACAAATGCCATCTTTCCTTTACTGTCGATAACTTTAATTTCCGCACTTCCTTGCCTCACACCTTTCACTGTGACCTTTTCTGTTTCTTCCAACTGTGCCTCATCCAATATCTCAATGCAATTATTCTCATCATTTACTTCCAAGCTATATCCGCCATTACCAGTATAAATCTGAATCACTGCCTCGTCAGCCCCCTCAATCTGTGAATAAAGAGTAAACAGCGTCTGATTCAATTTCAAGTCAAATTCCGCAGCCGTATATACCCGGATCTTAACACGTTGATAATATTTATCACAAAGATAAACAATTCCTTCTGCATTATTCTTTCCCTTTACTGCCGTAAGTTTCAACTTTTCTCCTTCTACTTCCGCTATTACAACATCTTCATTAGCCGAAGTCACCACATATTCTCCATTACCAGAAGTAATATTCACAGTTCTAGTATCTCCTTGCGCAATACTGACTTCCTCCATATCCACTTTCAATTCTAGTAAATCAGCTAGATTTTTTTGATCGTTGTTATCATCACTACATGCACACAAGCAAAATAATGATGCAAAAACAAAATACTTTATAGATTTCATATACATTCTAATTTAGGGTTGAACATTCCGACCAGTTTTTTCCAGCCGGAAATTTTGTCTAATCTTCGACATCCACATTCGGATAATCAATTCTTAATACATCTTTAGACATAGAGAAAATACCTTCAAACGACATTTTCAAAGGCTCACTCTGCGTCGAATCTAAATATTCATACGCCAGCTCAATAGTAGTAATTTCCGTATAGTAACGCTGATCATTATAATTGTATGTATACTTACGGCTAAATTTAGTACTGTAGGGTTTAAACATTAAGCCTTCCACCTCACTAGACAAGGAAATATTCCCCAACTCGTCTCGTTTGATCTCTACTACATAATCCAAATAATCCTCTGTGTTAGAACGAGTTTTCTCCCCTACAAACATATAACAAGTTGTATTATTAATAGCGTAAAGTTGTGTACTCGTGATTTCTGTTGTATAAGTTGTACCTTGCTGTGTCACTACTCCTTTTCCATTATAAACACCTGAATAATCATTTTTAAATCCAATATGAGCTAATACCTTAATATATTTATTCTGTCCCGCAGGTTCACCTACTGAAGAAGAGATACGCAAAGGAAGTACATAATCATTATACAGACTACCTACTTTTTCTATTTTATTCAAGTCGATCGTGATATAAGCAGACGCCTTCAATTCACCACGTGGAATCGTCCATGAATTTGCATCAAAAGAATAAGTTTCCTCAGGCAATAGCTGATAATAAAGACTCGTTTGATTCTTATACTTCTCCCAATTATACCCTTTCAATGTATCCGAATCTACTTCTAATGCCAAAATGATATCTTTATCGTTTCCTGAGGTACCATTAACACCAAAATAAACAGGAAGTATTGCTGTATTATCGCTACCCACAGTCAACTCGTATTCCTGCCATCCATTACGCACAATATATGAATTTTTCATAAATAATTCATCAGCCAGCCCATCGTTACAAGAAAAAAGTCCTAACACTATAATAATTATCAGGCCTCCTATTGTATATATATGTTTTTTATTTTTCATAACAAACTTATTTTAAATTCTACCATCCTGGATTCTGTGTCATATTTACATTACGCTTCAACTCATAAGTCGGAAAAGGCCACAAATACATTTTTTGCACAAAGACCTTATGTACAGAAGTTATAATAGTCGGCTTATAGAAATCCGAAATACGCTTCTCATCATCACTTATGTTAATATTACACCCTTGCAGCAATTGGTTTTCCTCTGTTATTGCATCTTTCCAACGCCGCAAATCAAAATAGCGCATACTATTCTCTCCCAATAGCTCAATCTGTCGTTCCCTTTTCAGCTTCACACGGAAATCATTTTGATTATTATAAGTTTCTTCCGAATAATCAGGAACTCCGGCACGCATACGAATGCGCTTGATGGCATAACGCATTTCATCGACATTGCGTTGAATTTGTACATCGCTTCCGGTATATGTTGTCAAATGATAAATCTGACCTTCCGTCAATTCATTTAATGCTTCAGCATAAATCAATAGAATCTCCGCATAACGAATGGTCATTTCTGTCTTATCTACCACATATCCCCCTTCCGTTCTTGCATCTTCGTCATTATAGTATTTTTTTAAGGTCATACCTGTCAGCGGACATTCCTCTTTGAACCCTTGTTTCCCATCATTTAATCCACGGTAATAGAATATTTGCTGGGAACGATATGCAGGTTCAGAAGCACTGGAAGCTTCCCACACTGAACCATTGTAAGCTATCGAAGCATAAAAACGAGGCTCCCGATTGTTATATTTCAAATTAACTTTAGCTGGTAAAAATGGATTCTCTTTGGAATACGCCTGAGTCGTAAACCCTTCGGTCATATAATCACCTGTTTCCCCCGCTTCTGTAATCGAACGTCCGTCGTTCATTGAATATGCATCAACCTGCTTCTGAGTCACTGCCAATCGATTATAACCTCTCAATGTCTTAGGAGTAGAGTGATACGCCCAATCACTTATGAGACCTGTTCCAACTGAAGTCCTAGTAAAAATTAATTCCGGATTCTTTGATCCCAAAATTGTTCCATCAAAAATTGACTTATATGAAAGTAACGGATCTACATCTGCCCAACCTTCCGGATAGTTCTTATTTGAATAAAGTTCATTATGAGGAGGACGTTGTGAAGGCGAAACTGTAGCTTTAGGAGCAACAATATATAGTTCATACAAATTAGACGCTTTAGCCAAATCAATCACATCTTTTGCAGCAGCAGCGGCCTTTGCCCATTTACTTTCATTATAACTCTGCGACACTAGCTGATTACCATAGCAATCTTTCACATTAAACAAATCCGTATTTCCGTTGAATAGAGGACTGGCAGCATAAAGCAATACTCTGGCACGAAGTCCCAACGCTGCTCCTCTAGTCGGGCGTCCCAAATTATTCACAGTTCTTTTCATTGGTAACAAACGAGCTGCTTCCACCAGTTCTGTATTAATAAACTCTACCAAAACGTCAAAATGTTCGCGTGGCAAAGAAAGTTCCTCGTAAGAAAGATTCACATCCAGCCCTTCTAAAGGAATCAAAGGTACCGGACCGTAGACACGTATCAATGCCCAATAGCAGTAGGCACGCAAAAAACGGGCTTGCCCTTTCATATCCATTTTCTCATCCATATTCAATTCCGGACAACGATCCACATTATCGATAAAAGTAGATGCTTTACGGATTCCTTCATAATACTTCCATAAGCGGGATTCCTCTCGTTTCGCATCGCTAAGCTGGTTGTCAGCACTATAATTACCTTCTACATATTCCTTCATGTCTGGATGATAAAGGTCATCACTAGCCCAACGGAACGGTTCACTATACTCACCAATATGGTTCATTACGGAATAGACACTTGTCAACCAGCCGTCTACATAAACACGTTTGGAAAACGCAGAATCTACCGATATCTGATCGTAAAAATATTTATCTACATTAATATAGTCAGTACAAGACACAAAAGATAAAGTACCTAAAGCCAACAATAGGGCATAAAGATTTTTTCTCATAATTCGTCGTTTTTATATTAGAAGCTAAACTGAAGGTAGCAGGAATAAGTTTTATTGATTGGATAATTGGTTCCATCTTCTTTTGTACCTTCCGGATCCCACCACTTAAATGGTGCCCAAGTCAACAGATTCTGCCCAATAAATCCAATACGCAAATTACTTACCAAGAACTTACGAGTCCACATTTGAGGAAAATCATAAGATATTTCCACATTTCTCAAACGCAAATACCGCCTGTCTTTTAGCCAGAATGTAGACTTCCGATTGTTCATAGCATTATTCCCATAAGTCAAGAGAGGCCAGTCGGCATGAGGACTTTCTGTGGCTGTTGTTCCTGATATTTCTTTAGGAATCCAACGGTTACCGTCTACCATTACTTGCAGAATATTTCCTGTTTTCCCATTGCGGAAAGCATGCGGTCCATAACCTCCAACAAAAAAATCACATTTTCCGGTTCCTTGAAACAACATACTGAAATTCCAGTTTTTCCAACTGGCACTCAGCCCAACACCATATTGAAGTCCAGGTTTTTCTCTATATCCTAATGGAACCATATCATCATCCGTTATTACTCCATCTCCATTCACATCCTTATATTTAATATCTCCAGGAAGAATCGTCTTGTCTGCCAGTGATTTCTGCGAAGGACTACTATCAATATCTTCTTGGTCTTTAAACAAACCTAAAGCTATAAAACCACGGCTCTGATCCAATTGAAAACCTTTTTCCATCTTATACCACAATTCGTTTGCAGCCTCATCCTTATCCAAGATATCAGTTGTCTGATATGTAAAGTTTGCACGCAATTGCAGATCAACCTGCCCAACTTTCTGCGTAAAAGCTAAATTTCCATCCCATCCTGTAGATTTCATTTTACCGACATTCGCCATTGGAGTCTGGTCGGCAAGTCCAGTTGTCAAAGGCATTTGATTACGTTGCATAAAAATATCATCACGTTTATCTACAAAATAGTCTATAGTTCCTGTGAGTTTGCCATTAAATACACTAAAATCCACACCAACATCATATTTTTTGGCTACTTCCCATGTTAAATTAGGAGTACCCAGAGTTCTAATACGATAACCATCCATCCGGTTACTACCAAACTCTCCCCATGCATAAGCCCCTGGATCATCACCAATCAAAGAAACATAGGGAAAACGACGTCCCTGCAGTTGGTCATTACCAACTTCTCCATAAGAACCTCTGATCTTAAACATATCAAGCCAAGGTAACCTTTTCTTTACAAAACCCTCTTCGGAAATAACCCATCCTGCAGATACAGCCGGAAAGAATCCAAATTGCTTCCCATGCTCAAAGTTCTCGGAACCTGTATATCCCCAATTGAATTCTACCATATATTTATCTTTATAAGCATAAGTAAAACGCCCAGAATATGCCAAATTACGATGAGGAATAGAACCTATCAAATCTTCAGAATCAAAATTAACATCTGAAGTTTCTTGTTGATAAACCATTGCAAACGCCCCCACACGGTGTTTTTGAGCAAACAGTCTACTATAATCCAATGATGCTTGCAAATAATAGCGCTTATCACCTGAGACCTCTTTAGTTTGGTTCATAGCTTGAGCATTATCTGTCCTTTTCAAGATTAGATTTCCATTCTCATCTCTATAAGATTGTGCTTCCCACAATTCTTGTGCCTTGGAACGAATAATCGTATTCTTATTATATGTATCGAAAGCAAATACTCCCGAAAATTTCAAACCCTTTGTAATAAAGTCTAGCTCCTGGTCAAATGCAACACTACTTTCTACCTTACTTTCCCACATTGTACGATAACCCGTCTGTGTCATTCTATATTCAGGCGTGGTCGAACCATCGACTTTCGGCCATTGCCCAGTTGACCATTTACGAGGCGAAGAAAGAGGTGTGTACAATGCAAAAGACTCCCAAATATCTTTCGATTCGCTAGAAGGAGAATTACGATTTACCAGCCAACCACCAACACTCACTTTCAGTATAGTTGTACGAGTTAGATTCATATCAACATTGGCACGATAGTTATAACGTTCATAAGTAGCATTTGTATTATATTTATTCTCTGCACTGGAAGTCCGATAGCGTCCGGCCTCATTCGTATATTGTCCGGATACATAATAACGAACATTATCACTACCTCCCGAAAAATTTATATTTGCATAATAACTCGGTGAGCCTTTTTTCAACATTAAGTCCCTCCAATCAATATTTGGATATAGGTCCGTATCCAAGCCATTACGAATTATATCCATTTCTTCATTAGTATAAAGTGGCGATTCATAACGTCCGACTTTTGCTTCATTTGCTAATCGTGCCCAATCATAAGCATCAGCATATTCAGGAACTTTCAATGGGGTATTCCAGCTATAACCAGCCTTTACGTTAATCTTAACTTTACCTTTTTCGCCACGTTTAGTAGTAATCAAAACGACTCCATTGGCACCTCGTTGACCATAAATAGCCGTAGCCGAAGCATCTTTTAAGACCGAAAATGATTCGATATCCTCTACTGGTATCTCATTAAAACTACGCTCTACTCCATCTACCAGAATCAAGGCTCCGCTCTTGGCTCCAAAAGTACTGATCCCTCGAATCCAGAATTCGGACATATTTTCCCCGGGTTCACCACTAGTCTGCATAGCTATAATCCCTGGGACAACACCTGCCAAAGCATTAGAAAGATTAACTCCCGGTGCATTCAATTGTTTTATATCGACATTGGTAATAGCTCCAGTTAATGTTTTCTTTTTCTGAGTACCACTGGCAGTAATCACCACCTCATCTATCTTACGATTATCCTCTATCATCCTGACTTTTAAATTATTACGATCTTTCACACCTAATACAGGAATCTCTAATGTCTGATAACCAATAAAAGTTATTTGAAGTACATCATACGGCTTCACCTTGATTGAAAATTCACCATTCACATTAGTGATAGTACCTACTCCTGGCTGATTCCGAGCAATAACTGATGCTCCGACTACAGGTCCCAAATCATCTTCAACAACTCCTTTTATTATAAGTTCCCGATTATTTTCTTGTGCCTTGATATAATCAGGAACAAGCAACATTGTCATCAAAAACAATACAATATATTTTTGAATATTATTCATAGATAAATCTTTTTATGTATTATTATTCTACAGTCACACGGCGAATGAGATGATTTACACGGTCAGCCACATATACCGAATTATCAGAATAGACTACCACCGCTTCAGGCTGATCAAATTTTGCTTGTTCAGGAAGACCGTCCCCAAACCCTGGTTGCCCCGGCATACCAGCATAGAGTGATACTTCTCCCCCTGGGGTTATTTTGCGAATAATATGCCTTCCCTTATCAGGAATAAACATATTTCCATCAGCATCAAATGAAGGTTGTCCTGGAGTGTCCAACCTGGCTGTTGCTCCCGTTCCATTCACATAATTAGCTTCATCCCAAGCACCTACAAATAATTCCGGAGTCCCGAATTGACGTGTAGCAGCATCATATGCAACTTTATAAATACAATGCCGATTACAAACTACAACATATAGGATTGTCCCATCAGCATTAAAAGTCATACGCGTATTTATCCCCGTAGCATTATTAATCCTAAATAAAGGAGTAAAATCCTCATAGCCAGGTCCTACGTAACGATAGATATAACCTGTTCCTTTATTTTGGAAAAAAACTTCTCCAGTTTTGGGATGTACAGCTAAACCTTGTGTTCCCGCCCGAGTCATTTTACACAAACCTTTTACATCCATAAAACCGCCTTCACGTGTTACATAAAGTACATTAAAGTCTGTATTCGGTTCACTTGCTTCCAAATCGGAATAATTGGATATATACAATGTATCCTGTTGAGGGCTGAATGCTAAACAAGTAGGCGATTGAAAAGGACCACTTGAACACTGTAAGATAGTTTCAATCATACCACCCCTCGCACGACGCAAAGCACCATTTTGGTTTTGTCCACGCCCTTCTTCAACTATAAAAACTGTTCCATCCCTATCAGTTAAAAGGAACCAAGGCCTCTGTAATTTTGCATCTGAATACGATCCATCTTCACGCCCGCCTACACGTTGCTGCCCCATTAAGGTAGTTACATTACGTTTAAACTGGTAACGGAATTCAGTAGTCGAAGAATATTCTTCAACATAATCTTCTTTTCCCACAAATAACCGAACATATCCAGTATCAGCACGAGCCGGAACAATTGCATAAATAACATTATCCGATGCGCTGACAATCGCAGCCTTTTTATCATTAACGGTTACTTTCAAATAGCTAGTATCCGTTCCAAAATTCTGCCCTCGGATAATTAATTGTGTTCCGATACCACCACTATCAGGAGAGAAACTCTCAAATATAGATGGTATATTCAAATTAGGAGGAAAAGAGTGATCTTGCCCAATTGGTGCTAAATCATTGTTACAACCAAGAAAAACGGATATCCCGATAAATAAAGAGAATCCTATTTCCAACTTACGTTTTTTTAATAATTTCAGATTCATAATATTAAATTTAATTCAAACAAATTTAAACTAGAAATAATAACTTACTGCATGAGCGAAATAAGTGGAGGATCATAATGTTGCTTCATAGTTCATTAAATATTTAGTTAAACAGATATGATTTATAACTTGGCAGCAAAATTAAACTGTTTACTTAACTTTCCATATTTTAAAATTGCATTTCATTTCGATAGGCAGGGATACTTACTACTTTGGCGCAGTTTAATAATATATTCAAATCACTTAAGCTTACTATAAATCATAAATATAAAGATATAAAGAAACATTTCTTTTTCTCAAAACTATTGCATACATTACTACTAATCAATCCATGTGAAAACAGTTGTAACTCAACATCTGTATAATACAAATTATAACTCGAGCAAAAAGGAAAAAAGAGATTATCATTTTCATTACTGCAATTCATTCAAGTGTTTTGCTCGGAACTCTTTTGGCGTGCATTTGTACTTTTCACGAAACACTTTAAAGAAAGTTACCTTATTAGAAAAACCTGCATCAAACACTATCTCATCTATCGTCTTGCGTGTGTTCAATAATAAATTTTTCGCAATGTGTAAACGACATTCTTTGATTAAAACGTTAGGGCTTTCTTCACCTATTTCTTCCATTTTCCGATATAGGCTACGAACACTAATAGCCAAATGATCAGCTATAAAACGCGGCGACAGTTCCTTCTCTTGGATATGATTATTAATAATTTTCAGAACAGACTGCAAAAGCTTCTTAGATTCTTTATGTGTAAACTTTCCATCCAATTTTTCAAAGGAACTTATCGGAGAACTAAAATACTCCTTTAAAACTTCTTTCCGTTCCATTACTTGGTAAACTGATACACGCAGAAATTCAGCACTAAACGGTTTCGTAATATACATTTCCGCACCTGCTGAAAGAGCTGCCATCTGTTCTTCCATTTCATGTCTTCCAGATACAATTATGATCGGAATATGCGCTGTTTCCTTTACAGATTTAATCTGCTTGATTAATTCAACCCCTCCAACACCTGGCATCATAACATCACAAATAATTACATCGGGGTAAATATCGCTCATTATTTGCTCTATCTTTTCTGAATCTTGCAACGGTATCACATTGAAATCTTTTGAGAAAATTTCACCAATGAGCCATAATATTTCGATTTCATCATCGACAACCAAAAGCGTAGGACGCATCTTATCAAACTCAT
>OGDQ01001696.1_pt1 | contig 12076 bp, 10 predicted proteins | sample 1570451 | NCBI WGS metagenome assembly OGDQ01 (sample SAMEA2582171, study PRJEB24529) | metagenome | biome: Human gut stool | place: China | collected 2011 | reverse complement strand
GCTTTTAACGGAAGTACACCGACAAGTTCGGAACCGGTAACCCGAATGCCCCGGTCGGCAGCCTTACGGCAAACTTCGTCGAAGGCTTCATGCATGGAAGTCACGGAAATATCCGTCAGGTTCATAGAGATCTGAGCTATTCCATATTCTTCTATAAACCAGCCGATCGCTTTTACAGATTTCAGGCTCCCCGGAATCATCACCGGCTTTCCTTTTTCATCCAATACTTTTTTACCGGTGATCGGGTTGCCTTCCCGTTTCACCCTTCCGCGTTCGCGTACATCGAAAGCGATCGAGTTGGCCCGGCGAGTAGAGGTGGTATTCAGGTTAACATTATAAGCGACCAGAAAATTACGGGCACCGACTGCTGTAGCTCCGGTCTTGGCAGTCCAGCTATTCAGTTCACGGGGACCGAAATCCGGATGCCACTGTTCACTGGAAAGACGTTCTCCCAAAGCTTCATATTCTCCGGCCCGGCAAGTAGCTAAATTTCTCCGTTCCGGAACAAAAGCAGCACTTTCGTAACAATATACCGGGATATTCAGCTCTTTGCCGATACGCTCGGCTAATTTCCGGGCGTATTCCACGGTTTCTTCCATCGTGATATTGGAAACCGGCACCAATGGACATACATCGGTTGCTCCGAAGCGGGGATGAGCTCCCTTGTGTTTGGTCATATCGATTAATTCGGCGGCTTTCTTGACTGCCCGGAAAGCTGCTTCACAAATCGGTTCGGGTTCTCCAACCATAGTCACCACAGTACGATTGGTCGCCTTACCGGGATCGACATCGATAACACTGATTCCTTCAACGGTTTTCATGGCATCGGTGATCTGATCGATGATATGCATGTCGTTTCCTTCGCTAAAATTAGGCACGCATTCAATTAATTTTTTCATGGTATATAAACTTTAATTTTAAGTATGTTTCAGTCGATTTCAATTAATATTGTTCTCCTTTTAAGAAAATCGCTTCTATTAAATCAGCCGTATAGGCATAGGGTAAGTATTCGATGCCCGAAATAGGAGTCGTTATATAAAAGTTGGCAAGTTTACCGACAGCGATACTCCCTGCTTCTTCTTCAACTCCCATCGCATAGGCCGAATTTAAAGTCGTCGCATTGATCACTTCTTCAGGTAACATTTTGTAATTGATACATCCTAAGGACATAATGAATTTCATATTACCGGAAGGAGAAGAACCCGGATTATAATCGGAAGCCAAAGCTACCGGTAAACCGGCCTGAATCATCTTACGGACGGGAGAATAAGGCATATTCAGGAAAAAAGCGGCTCCGGGCAATACGGTCGGCATAGTTTCGCTTTCCAATAAACAGGCGATTTCTTCTTCTCCCATACATTCCAGGTGGTCGACAGAAATTGCATTGTATTTCACACCGACTTGCACACCACCCGAGTAGTCGAGTTCATTGGCATGTATCTTCGCACGTAATCCGTATTTCATTCCGGCATTCAGCATCCGGTCGGTATCTTCGACAGTGAAGAAACCTTTGTCACAAAATACGTCGATGTAATCGGCCAATTCTTCGGCAGCGACCATTGGGATCATTTCGTTGATAATAAGATCTACATATTCTGTTTGTCTGCCCTTATATTCCAAAGGTACGGCATGTGCCCCTAAAAAAGTCGATTTAATCAATAGGGGAGTTTCGGCTTTCAAACGGCGGATCACCCTCAACATTTTTAATTCGCTTTCGGTATCCAGCCCATAACCACTTTTTATTTCGACTGCACCTGTACCGAAACCGGCGATTTCCTGAATCCGGTCATAGGCTGCATCGAAAAGCTCTTCTTCAGAAGCTTTACGTATCCTTTCGCATGAATTGAGAATACCGCCTCCGCGTTTGGCTATTTCTTCGTAAGAAAGACCACGGATTTTATCGATATACTCGATTTCACGGCTTCCGGCATAAACCAGATGAGTATGAGAGTCACAATAAGAGGGCATGACCAAACGGCCGGTTGCATCGATTTCCTTGACGATATCCCCGCCGGCATAGACAGCCTCCCGGTCTAAATCCTCCATTTTTCCGAATCCGGCAATTTTATCTTCTTCAACAAGTAAATAAGCATTTTCCAGGATACCTAACCGGGCCATATCTTTACCTGCAACCCATTTGCGGGGAGATAGTTCCGTTTGTACCAGCTGTTTTATGTTCAGAATGAGTGTTTTCATCTTTCGTACTTTTTAATGTTTATAGCCGCACGAAAATATTAAAAAAAACGAATAAAAACGCGCTTTAAGATATATTTAAAACGTTTGTGCCCGAAGATTTTACCCGGCAGATGTTCGCCGCTTAACTGAATACCTGAAGGCGGTTGGCATCCAGACGTAAAAAGATAAAGATCAAAATAGTAAATGCCCAAAGGGAAGAACCTCCGTAGCTGAAAAAAGGCAGGGGGATGCCGATGACGGGAGCCATTCCGATCGTCATTCCTATATTGATCGCCACATGAAAGAATAAAATGCTGGCTACCCCGTATCCATAGATGCGGGAAAAATCCGAACGCTGACGTTCCGCCAGGTAAATAATTCTTAAAATAAAGGCCATAAGTAGTCCGATCAGTATGGCCGAACCGACAAAACCCCATTCTTCGCCGACTGTACAGAATATAAAATCGGTACTTTGTTCGGGAACAAAATTGAATTTGGTCTGGGTACCCTGTAGAAATCCTTTTCCTAATAAGCCTCCTGAACCTATTGCAATTTTAGATTGATTGACGTTATAACCGGCTCCGGTCAAATCGGTTTCTATCCCCAATAAATTATTGATCCGGTCTTTCTGGTGGGGCTGTAATTTTTCGAAAGCATAGTCGACACCTACCGTCGCTCCGATACAAACCCAGGAAGCCAGTAAAACGAGCAGTATATGCTTCATCTTACGCTTATATATAAAATAAATACCGATCAAACCGGTCGATAAATAAGCGTACAATAATAATCTTTCATTTCCGATATTGAATTCAAATAACCACTTCAAAAATAATAAAAATAGGAAGCAGCTTACCAGGAAAATAATGATCCGATAAAATTCCTGTTTATTCTGACGGTAATACAGGAAGGCTATCAACGTCCCTGCAATAATCAGAGATAATACGACGATGGGGGGATAGATCAGGGTGAATATAAAAATAGCTATAGCTATAAAACATAATAATAGAAGTGAACCATGTAAACCTTCTCTATACATTACAAGGATAAACGAACTGTATACCAGTGCAGAACCGGTATCGTTCTGCAAGACAATCAAACCGGCCGGAATAGCCAATAACAAACCGATCAATGCCAGGCTTGAAAAGCGCATGATTTTAAAACCATGCCTGCTCATTACATTCGCAATAGCCAGACAAGTAGCGAATTTTCCGAATTCGGCCGGTTGTATCCGGATACCTCCGATTTCAAACCACGAACGGGCTCCATGGGATTCTACCCCGAAGACCAGTACGGCGGCCAAAAGTCCGACCGTCAGTCCATAGATCACAAAAGAAAAAGCGGTAAAAAATTTACTGTCGGTAAGTAAGATAAAAATACCCAATACGAAGGCAGCCCCGATCCACAACAATTGTTTTCCGTATTTCAGGTCGATATCCAAAATATTGCTGTGGCTTTCATCGTATACAGCCGCATAGATATTCAGCCATCCCATAAAAACCAGGAGGGTATATAAGAAAATGGAGAGCCAGTCTATATTTTTCAAAAGTTCTGATTGCCTGTTCATAATTCCAAGATTAATCTTCTTCGTTTTGCTTTTCTTCTGCTGTCTTCAAATGCTGTTCTTTCTTCGGAGTTTCCGGGATAATCAGATTAGAGTTCAACATTCTTTCCTCAATTGCTTTTTTGCGGGGAGCGATCTTGCCCTTGAGGTATTTCTCCATAATCAGTCCTCCGATAGGTACTGCATATTGGGCACCGAATCCTCCGTTTTCAATATAGATAGCGATCACAATTTTAGGGTTGTCTTTAGGAGCGAAGGCCATGAAAATGGAGTGATCCTCTCCATGCGGATTCTGAGCTGTCCCGGTTTTACCGCATATGACTACCGAATCGATAGAAGCCCCGCGGGCCGTTCCGCTGCTGGCTGCCATCGCCATACCTTCTACGACGATATCGAAGTATTTCCGGTCACAGTCGACCGTATGTTTCTCGACCTGATTGTTCGCCCCTTCGATCGGACGTACGATATGAGGAGTCATATAATACCCCCGGTTAGCCAATACACAGGCCATATTGGCTATCTGCAAAGGAGTAAGCTCCAACTCTCCCTGTCCGATAGAAAGAGACATAATATAACTCCAGCGCCAATCCTGAGTCCGGAATTTGCGATCGAATAGCGGAGGAGTGGGAATTGAACCACTGATCTCATTGGAGAAATCAGGACATATCTTCGCACCTAAACCGAAGGAACAAATAAAATCTCTCCATTCGATGTAAGCATCCCGAACACTATCGTATTTCCGGTTTTCCAGTATCCTTCGCCACACATTTACAAAATAGGGATTACAAGACTGCTGAATAGCCTGGTACAGATTCAGGGGAGAATTGTGATTGTGGCATCCCATCCGGATCCCTCCGATAGCTGTCTTAGCTTTCCCGTAACATTCGAAACAAGTTTCAGGGGTAATGACTTCTTCCTTTAAACCATACAGTGCTTGCAGTGTTTTAAAAGTAGAACCGGGAGGATAAGCTCCTGAAACGGTACGGTCGAACAGAGGCTTATTGGGATCCTGATTCAATTTTTTATAATTTTTACCTCTTTCCAGGCCGATCATCAGTTGGGGATCGTAACCGGGGCTGGAAACTTTCAGTAGGATTTCACCTGTCGAGGGTTCCATAGCGATGATTCCGCCTCTCTTATTTCGCATGAGCTGGTAAGCATATTCCTGTAAGTCGATGTCCAGCGTAGTCGTGAGATTTTGTCCTACGATAGCGGGTTTATCATATAGACCGTTTTGGTAAGAGCCTTTTACACGATTATAATTGTCAACCAGTAGGATTTGTTCCCCTTTCGTACCTCTCAGCAGATTTTCATAACTTTTTTCGAGTCCGTTGACTCCGATATAGTCACCGGGAGCGTAGGTGCTGTCCTGTTCGACCAAAGTTTGGCTGACTTCTCCGATATATCCGAAGACATCGGCAGAATGGGAAACGTTATACTTTCGTAATGTTCGGGTCTGCATGAAAAATCCCGGATATTTGTGTAATTTTTCCTGCAATACGGCATATTTGTTGGCCGTGATCTGAGAGATCAGGACAGAAGCCTTGAAAGGAGAGTATTTCCGGCATTTGACCATATTTTTAATCAGCATATCTTTATCTATACCCAAAATAGTGATCAGCTCGGTTGTATCGAAATCTTTCACCTGACGGGGAATCACCATGAGGTCGTATGCCGGCTGGTTTTCTACCAATAATTTACCGTTCCGGTCAAAAATCAATCCTCTGGCCGGATATTGAGTCGCAATTCGTTGAGAGTTCATCATGGCTTTTATCTGGAATGAATCGTCTATCACCTGCATATAAAATAAGCGGATGATATAAATACAACAAACACAGATAATGATAGCCGAGATAACTGTTTTCCGATGTGTGTATTTGTTCATAACAATCTAACCGGGAATTTGAAAATTCAATATGCTCGAATTCAATTCTATTGGTTCTGTTTTTTCTTCAAAGCTATAAAATAATATAGCAAGATGAAAAAAGTAGAAGCTAAAGTGCTGAATAAAATACGCAGGCCGGTGATCACGAAATTGTGGACACTGAACGTTTCACAAAGGATCAGCACGGTGTTGAAAATCGCAGTACTGATAAAGACATATTTGAAAAACCAACCGAAATCACTGATTTTCTGTTTTCCCTGAATATCGTCGATCTGTTCCCGGTTTGAAGTCAGCATCAACAAACGGGGACGAATATAGGCCAATAAAGTCGTTGCCGCAGCATGAATACCCATGGTGTGGTTGGCCAGATCGACAAATAAACCTAAAAAGAAACCGAAAAACAAAATCGTTGCATTACGTAAACGGTAAGGCAGAATGTATATGGCCAGAATATAAATGTTGATATAGACGTAGGAGTGAAGCTGAATATTATCCAATATGGTCAATTGGAGTAATAGCAACACGAAGAGATGTATAACAAATTTGATATTACTCATGATTTTCCCTCCCTAAAGCCTGTTGTTCTTCTTTTCTGGTATTAGCGATAATGTATACATCCGAGATGCGTTTAAAATCAGTTGCAAGTTTTACTTTTATCGTCAGAAAATTAGCCGTTTCCTTATTTACCGATTCTACGAAGCCGATCATCTCACCTTCCGGGAAAATACTGGAAAATCCTGAAGTCACAATCGTATCGCCCACTTCTGTATCTACATGAAAGGGTATGTCGTTCAGATAAGAATACCGATAATCGTCTCCGTCCCATTGAAGTGAACCGTAGTAACCGTTTTTTTTGATTTTCGCTGAGATCCGAAGATTGGTATTGATCAAGGGTAATACCCGCGCATAACGATTGCTTACTTTCTCGATAATACCGACCACTCCTTCACTCGAACAAACGGCCATTTCGGGTTTGATCCCCTCAGTTGCGCCTTTGTCGATAACAATATAATTTTTAGTCTTGTTAAAACTGGAATTGATCATTTCAGCTGTTTTGTATACATAATCGACATCGGCAGAATCGGTAGGGGCCCATAATGTATCCGCATTACTGATCCGATTGAGAAGTTTCAGTTTTTCAATCTCATTTCTCAATTCGGTATTCTCTGCAACTAATTTTTCGTTGGTTACTTTCAGATAGAAATAATCGTCTACCCGGGTAACCACGGAAGATATGGTTCCGAAAAATGATGCTGTATAGCCTGAAAACACAGTTCTCTGATAGTTATTGTGTAAAACTATCAGAGAAAAGGAGAGGACTTCCAACAAAATAAAAATTATAGTAAAATGATATTTTAATATCAGTTTTATAATTTCTTTCACAGCCTAATGGGTTTACCTGATCAGGAAAGAGAACTTATCGACATTCTTTAAAGCAATACCTGTTCCCCGGGCAACAGCTCTCAACGGATCTTCTGCAATATGGAAAGGGATATTGAGCTTATCGGTCAGACGTTTGTCCAAACCTCTCAATAAAGCACCACCTCCTGCCAAATAAATTCCTTTATTGACGATATCTGCATATAGTTCGGGGGGAGTTTGTTCCAAAGCTCCTAGAATAGCGATTTCAATTTTCGATATAGATTTCTCCAGACAGTGAGCGATCTCCTGATAAGATACCGGTACTTCGACAGGTAACGAAGTCATCTGATTCGGTCCCTGTACGATAAAATCGGCAGGCGGTTCATCCAGTTCGGACAGCGCAGAACCTACATGTATTTTGATTTGCTCGGCAGTTCTTTCCCCGATCCGAATATTGTGCTGATGACGCATATACTCCTGAATGTCGTCGGTCAAATCGTCACCGGCAATCCGGATAGATTTGTTGCTAACTATACCACCTAAAGAAATAACGGCAATTTCGGTTGTCCCACCACTAATATCTTGATAAATATTCCCTTGGGGAGCTTCTACATCCAAGCCGATCCCCAAAGCAGCCGCCATCGGCTCATAAATCATATATACATCTCTTCCTCCTGCATGTTCTGAAGAGTCGCGGACAGCCCGGACTTCAACTTCCGTACTTCCCGACGGGATACAAACGACGATCCGCAAAGAGGGAGAGAAGAACTTACTATTTACACTTGCCATTTTAATCATACCGCGCAACATTTGTTCGGCAGCGTTAAAGTCGGCAATAACCCCATCCCGTAAAGGCCGGATGGTTTTGATGTTATCATGTGTCTTTCCCTGCATCTGCCGGGCTTTTTCTCCAATAGCGATAACCTTTTCGGTCTTCCGGTCGATAGCGACAATGGAGGGTTCGTTTACCACCATTTTATCGTTACAGATAATAATCGTATTCGCTGTTCCTAAATCGACAGCTATATCTTGTGTTAGAAATGAAAATAATCCCATTTTAAATGAACGTTAATAATTTATGAGCGTCAACCTCAATGGATTGTTTAATGCTTAAAATGTCTCATGCCGGTGAAAATCATAGTGATACCGTATTTGTTCGCAGCATCGATAGACTCCTGGTCTCTGACCGATCCTCCAGGCTGTATGATAGCTGTAATACCTGCTTGATGAGCAGCTTCTACACAATCGGAAAAAGGGAAAAAGGCATCCGATGCCATCACACTTCCCGCAATACGATCGCTTCCCTGACGGATAGCGTTTTCTAATGCCCAAATCCGGCTGACCTGTCCCGGGCCGACACCCGTTGTACACAAATCTTTAGCGATAGCGATACCGTTCGATTTGGTATGTTTCACTACTTTCCAGGCGAAGAGCAGATCTCTCATTTCAGCTTCGGTCGGTTGCCGTTTTGTGACGACTTTCAATTCCGATTCATGAAGTAGCTGGGTATCCGAATCCTGAATCAATAAGCCGCCAAGCACTGTTTTCGCTTTGCTGGCTTTCCGGTTTTTCTGATCGATATGGTCGAGTTGTAATAAACGTAAATTTTTCTTTTTAGTCAATATTTCCAATGCCTCTTTAGAGAAAGAAGGAGCTACGATCACTTCCAGGAAAATCTTGGCCATTTCGGTTGCCGTGGCTGCATCTATTTCCCGGTTTGCCGCCACGATTCCACCGAAGATAGAAACCGGATCGGCTTCATAGGCTCTCCGGTAGGCTTCTGCCAATGTTTCTGCACTCCCGACCCCACATGGATTAGCGTGTTTGGCTGCAACTATAGTCGGTTCGTCGAATTCTTTTAAGGTTTCGAGTGCTCCGTCGGTATCTCCGATATTGTTGTAAGAAAGCTCTTTACCATGCAATTGGACAGCTCCGGTAAGTGTGCCTTGCGTCCCTAGTACAGAAGCATAAAAAGCAGCACTTTGATGGGGATTTTCGCCGTACCGAAGATCTTGCTTTTTCTCGTAGGTGAGAGTCAGTGTTTTCGGGTATTTGATATTCAGACGTTCGGAAAAATATCCTGCAATCAGAGCATCGTAGTGGGCGGTGTGGATAAATACTTTCGCTGCCAGCATTTCTTTGGTTTCGGCTGTCGTATCTCCGTTGTTTTTCAACTCATCGATTACCAGTCGATAGTCTTCGGGATCGGTGATGACCGTAACGAATTTGTAGTTTTTAGCAGCGGCCCGGATCATAGTGGGCCCGCCGATATCTATATTTTCAATGATTTCTGCATGGGATACCCCTTCTTTCAGAATGGTTTGTTTAAAAGGGTAAAGGTTACAAACCACAATATCGATCGGTTCTACTCCCAGTTCTGCCATCTGTTTCCGATGCTTTTCGTTGTCACGGATCGCCAGAATACCACCTTCTACATTGGGATGCAGGGTCTTCACTCTGCCGTCAAAACATTCGGGGAACTTAGTCAGATCTGAAATATCCTGAACTTTAATGCCTTCTTCTTTCAGTTTTTTAGAGGTCCCGCCGGTTGAAATGATCTCCCAGCCCATAGAATCCAGTGATTTAGCGAACTCAACAATACCTGTCTTATCAAATACACTAATTAATACTCTCTTCATCCGGATTATATTTTTTTAGTTATCATCCGAGCTATCGGATTTTATTCATTTTATACAAATCGTATTTCGTTGCAAAGGTAAAAAAAAAGAAGATTATTTTTATATAAAATCGCAGATAGTGCATTTTTTTTATGGATACACCTATTCGCTGTGTTTTAATAATTGACAATGAGTTTATTACCTACTTTTGAAATGGGATATCCTTTCAAGGGGTAAATTTCATAAGTCAGATTGAAAGGGGTTCCGTAACGAAGTGAAAATTGAGTGTGACAAACCGGACAAACAGCCAGTTCTCCGTCCAAATCTTCTTTCGTAAAATGGGAAGTCAGTTCCTGGCAGTTGGTACAGGTGGCATCCCAGCAAGCATATTCGGTATCGTTCAAACGGATGACGACGATTCCTTGGCCATTATATCCCAATGATTTGGCGTCCGGCTGGGAACTGGTCAGGTAAATAGGCTGGCCGGGAACCTGAAGATTACTTTCGCCTCCTATTCCTAAATTAATCTGTGTATATACCGGGACATAAGGAATGAGGTGTTTATCCCTGAGTTTTTCGTTGAATTTATCCCCGCAACCGATATTTATTCCCAAAGTGATGGAAACTAATAAAAAAAATACTATTTTTGATTTCATGAATAAGAAATTTGCGACACAAATATAATAAATATGAATATCTCTACAGCAGAATTCGATTGGATTTCCCTGATATTGGTCATAGGGGCTGGACTTATCGGTTGGATAAAAAGTAATAATGCGAAGAAAACCCAAGTCCCGCCTGTTTTCGAACAGCCCGGTCAGATCGGGGAAGAAGAAGAGATTCTGCCCAATGTAGAAGAGTATACAATAACTGAAAATAAAGATGTTTCAGATGGACCGGTTATACAGGAAATCGTTGCTGATTATTACAGAGATCCGAAAGTCATGATTGACGACAGGGATGAATTACCGGCCGAAGAAAATGAAGAGGAAGAACACGTACAGTTCGACATCCGGCAGGCTATTATCAGCAGTGAAATTTTAAAACGGCCTCAATATTAAAACCGGATACCGATACCTGTAGAGAAGGTGAATAAATAAGGTTTGAAATCGATGTCGTCATTCCGACTTAAAGATTGCAGAAAATATTTGAAGCCCGGCTCGATCATAATTCTGATGTTAGACGTGACCGGATATTCCATCCCCAATCCGATATCCGTACTTATATTGAAATTACGGATATCTTCTGTACTTCCGATATATTCTTTGTCTCTTCCATTCCTTAAGAATACCTTGTTATTTACGATAAAATTGCCGCTTACTCCTCCCGATACGGCAAACAATACTTTATTATTATTCAGTAAATACCGCACATGAAGAGGAATTTCGAGCGTACCGAAAGTTTGTTCGATGGTTTCACTGCTGCTACTGTTCAAACTACTGAGCAAAATAGCTTCCGGACTACGGTAGGCGACACCTTGGGTACGGGTTTTAATATTTCCCAACGGAGTGGCGATCATCCGGTCACTATGTTGGAGCGAAGGGAGCATCATCGCCCGGACTCCCGAGCCTGCTCCGGAAGTTTTCTGTCCCATACGGGAATAGAATAATCCTGTTTGTACGGAAAATCTTTTATTGGCAGAGACAGATAATTTTAATCCACCTCCGACATTCATCAAGCCGTCCATCTGGTTACTGGAATAACTCACTCCCCTGGAATTTTTTAACGAAGAGGAATAACTACCGGATGAATAGGCCGGAACAAAGTGGCCGCTGACCATCACTTTGATTTTTCTTTTTTCATCCGTTGTCAAGGAAGTGGGCGTATTCAGTAATTTCTGATATTCTTTTTGATTTTGATAGGCTTCTTTACTGGTTAAAGGAATAAAATTGCGTTGAAGCTTCCGGGTAGAAATTGCATAGTCCGGTGCTGTCTGCTCGATAAATCCGGCTTCACCGGCTCGATGCATTTGAATCGGTTCTAATTCAGTCCTCTTGTTTTGTGCTATCAAAACCGGTACTTCCGTCACCGTCTCCTTCGTTACATATTGAACGGTCTTTTCTTCTTGTATAGAATCGGAGAAGGTATCCGGCAAATTCGTGGAATCTTTTGTTTTTAATATTTCTGTACCGGTAATACCGGCAACTTCTATTTCGGGTGATTCGACGGAATAGAACAACCAAATTCCGATAAAAGCGGCGACCACTGCTGCTGCAGCTGCAGTGCGCCACCACCACAACGCCACTTTGTGTTTGTTTTTGTTCAGCTGTCGTTCTATATTTCCCCAGATATAGGGAGGAGGCTCACAACTTTTATCCTGAAGGGCCTTTTTAAAAAGATGATCTAAATTATTGTTCATGGTCTAAATATTCCTTCACTTTTCTTTTTAATATTTCCCTGGCTCTGGCCAGATTGGATTTCGACGTACCCTCTTTAATTCCTAATTATCGCTCAATTTCATCCGAGTATTTTCCT
>OGDQ01001671.1_pt1 | contig 12218 bp, 11 predicted proteins | sample 1570451 | NCBI WGS metagenome assembly OGDQ01 (sample SAMEA2582171, study PRJEB24529) | metagenome | biome: Human gut stool | place: China | collected 2011 | reverse complement strand
GGCATGAAAATGGCCGGTGACAGTTATTCATCCTTAAAAGTATCCGGACTTTCTATCGCATCAAAGACTGGTACCGCACAGGAACGTCTGACCGAACCGGACCATGCAACACTGATTACGTATGCACCTTACGAAAATCCGGAAATTGCCATGGCAATCGTTCTGCCGCATGGATACGATTCTGCAAGAAATACGGAACTTGGAACAGCCGTTTATAATATTTATTACAGTCTGTATCCAAAAAACTAGTGTCTAGTGGCTCTTATCGCAGAACTGAATAAATTCAGTCCGCGATTCCTCCGGCATTAAAATGCCTGCGGAATGGAGATTAGAAGATACAGATAAACGCCGTCTGCGGCATGGAGGAAGTATGATTACAACGGAAAAAATCACAACAAAATTAAGATAATAAACAGAATCAAACAATGAGTGAATTAGTTATCGGCGGACGGACGTTCCGTTCACGCCTGTTCGTAGGGACAGGAAAATTCAGCTCCAACGAACTGATGGCCCGCGCAATCGCCGCCTCGGAATCGGAGATGGTCACCGTAGCGATGAAGCGCATCGACATGAACAACCCGCAGGACGACATGCTCGCGCATGTACGCCGTCCGGAGATTCAACTGCTGCCCAATACGTCGGGTGTACGCGACGCTGAGGAAGCCGTGCTCGCGGCACAGCTCGCCCGCGAAGCGTTCGGCACGAACTTCATCAAGCTGGAGATCCATCCCGATCCCAAATACCTGCTGCCCGATCCGGTCGAGACGCTCAAGGCGACCGAACAGTTGGCTAAAATGGGCTTCGTGGTACTGCCGTACATTCAGGCCGATCCGGTGCTTTGCAAGCGACTCGAAGAGGCGGGCGCCGCGACCGTAATGCCGCTGGCGGCACCGATCGGCACCAACAAGGGACTGGTTACGCGCGACCTGCTGGCCATCATCATCGAACAGAGCAACGTCCCGGTCATCGTGGACGCAGGATTAGGCGCCCCGTCCCATGCGGCGGCGGCGATGGAGATGGGTGCCGACGCCGTACTCGTGAATACGGCCATCGCCGTCGCAGGCGATCCCGTGCGCATGGCCCGCGCCTTCGCCCAGGCCGTCGTTGCGGGGCGCGAAGCCTACGAAGCCGGACTCGGAGCACAGGCACAGTGCGCCGAAGCGTCGAGCCCTCTCACCGCATTTCTCGACTAATTCCGCCGCGCTATGTTTTCAGAAGAATTAGCCAAATACGACTGGGAGGAGACGACCCGGCAAATTCAGCACAAACGACCGGCAGACGTAGAGACGGCGCTCGGCAAGGAACACCTGACCCTCGACGACTTCATGGCGCTCATCTCACCTGCAGCGGCCGCCTACCTGGAACCGATGGCCCGGCTGAGCCGCCGATACACACAGGAACGGTTCGGCAAGACTATTTCGATGTATATTCCGATGTATATCACCAACTCGTGCACGAACTCCTGCATCTACTGCGGATTCAACCATCATAACAAATTCGACCGCGTGATCCTCACGATGGAACAGATCGAAGACGAGTGCAAGGCGATCCGGGCACTCGGACCGTTCGAAAACCTGCTGCTCGTAACGGGAGAAAATCCCCGGGCAGCGGGCGTGGATTACATCGAACAGGCGCTCAAGGTCTGCCGTCCCTATTTCAACAACCTCACCATCGAGGTAATGCCGTTGGCGAGCGAGGATTACTACCGCCTGACCCAATCCGGACTCAACGGGGTGGTCTGCTTTCAGGAGACCTACAACCGCGCCAACTACAACATCTACCACCCGGCGGGGATGAAACCCAAATTCGAATGGCGCGTGAACGGCTTCGACCGCATGGGGCAGGCCGGGGTGCACAAGATCGGCATGGGCGTACTGATCGGCCTCGAAGAGTGGCGCACGGACGTGACGATGATGGCCCTGCATCTGCAATACCTGCGCAAGCACTACTGGAAAACGCGCTACAGCGTCAATTTCCCGCGCATGTGTCCGTCGGAAGGGCATTTTCAGCCGAATGTGGTGATGACCGACCGGGAGCTGGCCCAACTCACTTTCGCCTTCCGCATCTTCGATCACGACGTGGACATCTCCTTCTCGACCCGTGAAAAACCCTCGTTCCGCAACCACATCGCCACGCTCGGAGCGACATCGATGAGCGCCGGATCGAAAACCGATCCGGGCGGCTACCATACCTATCCCCAGTCCCTCGAACAGTTCTCCGTCAGCGACGAACGCACACCGGCCCAGGTCGAAGCCGACATCCGCCGCGAAGGGTACGAAGTCGTCTGGAAAGACTGGGACAAAATCTTCGACTGACGATGGAGGAACGTTACGCACGGCAGACGATGCTGCCGGAAATAGGGGAGCAGGGGCAGCGCAGGTTGTCAGAGGCTTCGGTGCTGATCGTCGGCATCGGCGGGCTCGGCTCGGCCGCCGCCCTCTACCTGACGGGAGCCGGCGTGGGACGCATCGGGCTGGCCGACGCGGACACGGTGAGCAAGAGCAACCTCCAACGGCAGGTGCTCTACACCGAAGGACAGGTCGGAATGCCCAAGAGCGCTGCAGCCCGGGAGCGGCTCGCGGCGCTCTCGTCCCACACCGCGTTCGAATGCCGGCCGGAAGGAATTACCCCGGAAAACGCACGGCCTATTCTGGACGGTTACGACCTGATACTCGACTGCTGCGACAACTTTCCGACCCGTTACCTGCTCGACGACCTATGTGCCGCCTGCCGAAAACCCTGGGTGCACGGCTCGATCGGGGAGTTTTACGGTCAGGTGACCGTTTTCAACGGCCGGAAAGGCCGTCGTTACCGCGATCTCTATCCCGACCGGAAGGCACTTTGCGCCCGTCCCCGGATCACGCAGGGCGTACTCGGCACAGTGCCGGGCGTCATCGGAACGCTGCAAGCTTCCGAGGCGATCAAATACCTCTGCGGCTTCGGCGAGCCGCTCGACGGGCGACTGTTCACAATCGACCTGCGTACCCTGCAAACCCAAATCATAGATTATTAACCTGCAAAAAACACAAAAAGAACCTATGGGAAAAGGATTTGACGAATATGCTCCGGCTTACGACGCCTGGTTCCTCGAAAACCGCAACGTACTCTACTCGGAAATCAATCTGGTGGCCCACGTGCTGAAAAATCCGGGGCGGACGCTCTCGGTCGGTTGCGGCAGCGGACTCTTCGAAACGATTCTGGCCAAAGAGTACGGTATCACGATCACCGACGGCATCGAACCGTCGGAAGGAATGGCCGAAATCGCCCGCAAGCGGGGGATGAAGGTGACGATCTCGACCGCCGAAGAGGCCGATTTCGGCTGCGGCGACTACGATACGATTCTCTTCAACGGTACCCCCAGCTACATCACCGATCTGGAAAGCGTCGTCCGCAAAGCCTACGACGCCCTGCCCGAAGGCGGCCGGATCATCCTGATCGACGTTCCGAAAGAGAGCACCTACGGTGTGCTGTACAACCTGGCCAAAGCCCTCGGCACGTGGGATCATCCGCTGCTCGCGGGGACCTATCCCGAGAATCCCTATCCGATCGAATTCGTCCGGGTCGCCAACTGGCGCACGACGGCCGAGAAGATCGAGCTGCTCGAAAAAGCCGGATTCCGGGATCTCCGCTTCGCCCAGACCCTCACCACGCACCCGCTCTACTCGAACCGGCAGGAAGAGCAGCCGTCGGAAGGGTACGAAAAGGGAGATTACGTAGCCGTTACCGCCTGCAAATAAACCGACATTATGAAAAAATGGAGCGAAGAGGCCTGGGATGTTGCTCGGCCTACCTACCTGAAAATCATCGAACATCCGTTCGTCGAAGAGCTTGCCCGGGGTACGTTGGCCGCCGACAAGTTCCTGTTCTACCTGCGGCAGGATTCGCTGTATCTGGCGCATTACTCCAGGGTATTGACCCACATCGCTTCCCGTCTTACAGAGAAGGAGCACATCGCGGCTTTCATTCGTTTTGCTTCGGACGGCATAGAGGTCGAGGAGGCGCTGCACGGCTCCTTCCTGAAAGGCGACGTACCGGCTCCCGAAGAGATCAGCCCGACATGCCTGCTCTACACCTCGGTACTGCAAGCCCAGGCCACAGCCCCGGTCGAAGTGGAAGCCGCTGCCGTGCTTCCCTGCTTCTGGGTCTATCAGCAGGTCGGGCGGCAGATCATCGCCCGGCAGCAGGGAAGTGGGAATCCCTATGCACAGTGGATCGAGACCTACGCCGATCCCTCCTTCACCGAAGCGACTTCGCAGGCTATCGGAATCTGCGACGCACTGGCCGAAAAAACCGGGCCGGAAACCCGGCGCCGGATGACCGACATCTTCCTGCGCTGCACCAAGATGGAGTGGCTGTTCTGGGACAGCGCCTGGTATCTGGAAAGTTGGAAAATATAAAAAGCGTTCATTCAAGTAAATGTGCCAATAATCTGATTAACAAAATCAATTATGAAAAAACACTATAAGCGGGTCCTGACGATCGCCGGAAGCGATCCGAGCGGCGGAGCAGGCATTCAGGCCGACCTGAAAACCTTCTCGGCCTGCGGTTGTTACGGGATGTCGGCCATCGTAGCCGTCGTGGATGAAAATACGGTAGGCGTCACGGGCGTACACCCGGTGCCTGTGGATTTCGTCACCGGCCAAATCCGGTCGGTGCTGGATGACATCGGCGCCGACGCCGTTAAGATCGGTATGCTGCACTCATCGGAACTTATCCGGGCCGTGCGGGAAACTTTGGCCGCTTACGACATCCGCAACATCGTCCTCGATCCGGTGATGGTCGCCACCTCCGGCGATCGGCTCCTGCAGGAAGAAGCGATCGCCACGCTCCAAGAAGAGCTGGTACCGTTTGTGCGGGTCATCACTCCGAATATCCCCGAAGCGGAGATTCTGCTCGGACGCAAGATCGCCGGACAGGAGGAGCTGCCGCAGGTAGCACGCGAACTCTCCTTCGGACGCAAAGTTTCCGTGTTGCTCAAAGCCGGACACCTGCACGATACCGAGCTTATCGACGTATTCTACAACGCCGAAACCGACAAAGCGACCCCTCTGCGCTCCATGCGGCTCGACACGCCTAACACGCACGGTACGGGCTGCACGCTCTCCTCGGCCGTAGCAGCTTTTCTCGCCCATGGATTGCCTCTGGACGAAGCGGTCGTCTGCGCCAAGGAGTACATCAATGCCGCAATCATCGCCGGAGCCGAATACGAAATCGGCAAGGGTCACGGCCCTGTGCACCATTTCTTCAACTTCTGGGAATAAGAGCGGGGCAGTACACCGAAACGGCGGAAATATTGTGCGAAGTGGGGATATTTTATGAAAATATCCCTATTTTTGCTTATTCAAACAATGTACAAAACACGAAGAGATATGTCAATGGTTTTCAAATTCCGAATGTTGAGCGATGAAAACGACCATTTCGTCCGCGACTACGAGGTGCCGTACGATATGACGCTGCTCGGGTTTCATGAGTTCATCACGCGTTCGCTTGGCTATGAAGAGGGGATGTCTTCGTTCTTCACGGCCGACAAGCAGTGGAACCGGTTGCGCGAATTCACGCTGATGGACATGGGAGATAATTCAGAGGACGCTCCTCTGCCGATGGCGGACATAACGCTCGGTCAGTTGATTCACAACAATCGCGACCGGCTGATCTACCAGTTCGACCTCATGGGCGACCGGGCGTACTACCTCGAACTGACCGAAGCCAAAAAGCCGGAGCAAGGGATGGAATATCCGCGCGTAGCTTTCGAGCACGCCCCGGCTCCCGATCAGTTCGATCCCGACGCCAATGAGTCGGAAGGCTCTATTTTCGAGGAGATGATGGGCGACTTCAGTTCGTTCGAAGGCGACGACAATTACAGCGACGATGACTGACAAGCGGCTCGTCGTTTTGGTCGGCGCAACGGGGTCGGGTAAAACGGATCTGAGCATTCGCCTGGCAAAGCATTACCGGGCGCCGATCCTTTCGACCGATTCCCGGCAAGTGTATAGGGGAATGCCGATCGGTACAGCACAGCCCACGAATGAACAATTAAAAGCCATTGAACACCATTTTATTGCCACACTCGACATACAGCAGGACTTCAACTGTGGGCAATACGAAGTGCAGGCGCTCGAACTGCTTCGGCAACTGTTCGTACGGCACGATACGGTAATCGCGGTCGGAGGATCGGGATTGTATGTGAAGGCTCTTTGCGAGGGGATGGACGACCTGCCGGAAGCCGACCCGGAATTGCGGAGAACACTCCGACAGCGACTTGCGAATGAAGGCCTCGAATCGCTGGGCGAAGAGTTGAAGCGGCTCGATCCGGTTTATTATGCGCAGGTCGATCGGAGCAATCCTGCACGTGTCGTGCGGGCATTGGAGGTATGTCTGCAAACCGGACGTCCCTATTCGGAACAGCGGACAAAGCCCCGACGCGAACGGAACTTCCGAATCCTTAAAATCGGAACCGACGTTCCCCGTGCCGAACTCTACGGGCGAATCGATCGCCGCGTGGACGAAATGCTGGCAGAAGGACTGGAGGTCGAAGCCCGTCGGCTCTATCCCTACAAACACCTGAACGCCCTGCAAACGGTAGGGTATAAGGAGTTGTTCGCCTACTTCGACGGACGATGCAGCCGCGACGAGGCAGTGGAGCTTATCAAACGAAACACGCGCCGCTACGCCAAACGGCAGCTCACCTGGTTCCGCCGCGACCCGGAAATCTTCTGGACCCCACCCGGCGACACTGATAAAATCATAGCATATATCGACGGGACGTTGTAAATCAGTAAATTTTTGTTACTTTTGTCCCGTCTTTTTCCGAAGACGGCTGCTCGGATGGTGGAATAGGTAGACACGCCGGACTTAAAATCCTGTGGCCAGTAATGGCCGTGCCGGTTCGACCCCGGCTCCGGGTACAGGAAAAATCGCTTAATTTGTTGGTTATGACAAGTTAAGCGATTTTTTTGATTGTTCCCGCATGTGAAAATATGCTCTTGGGTGGGTTATCTTTTGTGAGATGGCTGGAATATATCCAATGATTCGTCATAGATCGGGCTGTCGATCCCGAGGAACGACAGGACGCTGTGAAAGACATGATACTGCCCGACCTTTTTCTCCGGATCTATTTCCAGCGCTTCATCCGATGTCCACACGATGAACGGAATCTCGATCTGTTCCTTCGGCGCGACAAGTATGGGCACGCCGTGCATATACAGATTCCCCTCGCCGAGGGACTCTCCGTGGTCGGATACGAAGATCACGCAACTGCGCCTTTGGGGAATCCCGCGAAGAATTTCTATTACGGAATGAATGAGATAATCCGTGTAGACGATGGTGTTGTCGTAGGCATTCATCAGCTCCTTCGGATCCGCTTTGGACATCTCCACCGTAGTGCATACGGGACTGAACACCTCGAACTCCGGCGGGTATTTCTTATAGTACGTGGGGCCGTGGCTCGTGCTGGTATGGAGTACGACGAGCATCTTGTCCTTGCTGCCGGAGAGTATCTCTTCGCGGAGGCCTGCGAGCAGAATGCCGTCGTACCTGTCGTCGGCTTCCGGGTGCAATGATTTGATATCCTTTATCTTGTAGAATTTGTCGATGTGTACGGGAGGCTCTCCCCAATTGTTGCTGCGCCATACCACATCCACGCCGCTGCGGTTGAGATAGTTCGGAAGGATTTCGTAAAGTTTGTTGGACGGCTTATGGTCGAGAATGGCCTTCACGCCTGCCGTGGTATAGGTCGCGGCCGCATCTGCAATCAGTGCGGTCACGCTGTCTTTCTCCAGAAGCGGATTGGTCGGCTTGCCGTATCCGTATAAAGAGAAATTCTCCCTTCTGGCGGATTCTCCTATTATCAGCACGCATACATCCTTGCCGTCGGAAACGATCTTCGCGTCGGGCAGGGGAATCTCTTTCCGGTTCTGCTTCTTTACGGAATTATAGTAGCGTACGGAATTGACCGTATACGACCACGGCATGACCAGGCTGCCGAGCTTGGGCGCGTTGCGGTCGATCCACGGCCAGTTCTGCATATTGACCAGCGCGATGGCCAAAGAAACCGCCAATGCGATGCCCGTGCGGGCGAAAAAACGCTTCCAGCTTCCGTAGTCGAACCGCCTTGCAAAAATGTAGATGCATGGAACCACCCCCAGGAAGAGGAGATACCATACGGCAGACCATGAAAAGAATCCGGAAGCCTCCGAATACCGGGTGTTGAATACGTTCCCCATCATCTTGTCCGTGATGAGCACCTGGTATGTGTTTATGAAATAGAGGCTTATGGCATTGCCTATGAATGTGAAGGCAAGGATACACTTTCCGGCGAAGCGTCCGAGAAAGAGCACGAGGTAATAGACGAGAAAATTGAGCGCGAACATCAGCACGCCCAGCCCTCCGGTGATCAATACGCCGTTGAAGCCCCCTTCGATGTTGCCGAGCACCAGCCGGAAGAACGGCCAGTGGAACGCCACGAGCGTAAACAGGCTGAGTACCGAAGATATGCGGGTGAGGTCAGTCTTTTCTTTCAGAAATTTTACCATTTGATAACTGTTTTATAAAATGTAAGGATCACTCCCGCGCATAGGACAAGAAGCGTAAAGTTGAAAAGAATCGTCAACGGGATGTTTACCGTATGCGCCGGAGCCATATAGGGAGTTTGTGCCACGGAAGCGTCGTATCGTGCGAACGGATTGGTGTAGATCACCTCTCCGTCGGGAAAGTAGGCCGTAATACGTGCGTAGGGGTCATTGTCCCTCATGGTATAGCTGGCCGCGGACGAGTTCCGGGCCAGCGACAGAGTGGTGTGATCCTGCCCCGTCACCTTGATACTGTCCGCCTGGCGCGACAAGGCGATGTAGATCGTTTCGCCGTCGAGTCCGATCTTCTCGACCGACGGCAGATTCCTGTTTCTGGCGTATTTCACCTCCCAGTCCCCATGTCCGTAGTCGGGAATGCGCATCGCATAATAGCACCCTCCGAGAAGCGTTTCCTTTATGTCTTCATACCTCGCCGACGGACAATGCAGGAAATTGCACCTCACGGCAATGCGGCTGGGTTTGTCGGGGTAGTGTAGGTCGTCGTTGGCCAGCCCGAAACTGTAATGCCCGGCACTGAGGGCCCAGTCCCAATATTCGTTTTCGGTGCTCTTTCCGCTGTCGAGTTCCATGATCCTGTAACCGCCGAGTTTTTGCATGTGGCTTTTCGACGTGCCCGTCGTTCTCAAGGGGTGATTCATCTGGATGAAATCGGACTCCTTTCCGAGCAGGTCTAACTGGAATTGTTTTTGGGAAGCGAAAAGCGGGATCAAATGATCGAAGCGGTTGACTTCGTCGCAACCGAATACCAGCTTATGGTATTTGAATAGGTTGATACCGTGTTCGTAGACATTGACCTGCAACAGGGAATCGTACGGATGTAGGGTCAATTCATTGTGATTCGAGAATGTTACGATGTCATATCCGAATTTCCGGTAGGCTTCATCGGTTTGGGCGGGCCAATACTCGCATTCGTTCAGGATGCCCTTCACACGCGTATGCGTGTGGAAGTTGGCCCTTTTCCAACAAAATGCCGAGTCTTCCCCAGCCCGCTTGTAGGGATTGAAAATGTCAGGGCCGCTGAATGGTTTGGGTTCGCTGAAATCGTATATGGGGCTTACACTTGTCACAAAGACTGCCAAAAGAGCGATCAGTATGAGTGCAACGACGGTTTTGCCCAATGCGGCCAAGATCTTTCGCAGCAAGGAAATCAGGGTTCGTTCATTGGGACGCAAGGCTTTTTTCATAAATAACAATACTTCGGTAAAAATTTACCGAAGTATTGTAACTTTCAACATTAGCATCATGTCACGCAAAAACAAAAATCAGACAAATATCTGGATCGCCATCGAAGCGATATTTCTGATCATTCTGCTCATCATCTGGCTGACTGTCGCCGATTTCACAGGCGATACCGATGTCGCGGCATTTATCGCGCCTGCATTCAGCGGTCTGACATTCCTAAAACTATAGGGCCATGACGCCGATCTATTTAAGTTCATGGGCATGGGCATCGTGGATCCTTATCGGCATAGTCACCGGCCTGATGGCTTCTTATTTTCTTCCAGGCCGCCGCATAATGCTTTTCTACATCCTGATCGGACTGATCGGTGCCATCGCGGGTGGCTGGGGATCTGCCATAACCATCGGCGATCATACGCCTCAGACCTTCGCTACCGCCGCCCTCGTCGCGCTCTTTATCGCCGGAGCCGCCCTATGGATCTACAATCCCATTCTTACCCGGCTAATAGGCCGGAAATAGCTACCCCCTGAATGCGCGCAGGGTGCCGGAATTTGTTCCGGCACCCCACGATTATTTATCAGCAATCAACGGCCGAGAAGCTCCCGGGCCACAGCGTTGGTCAGATCGAACGAATCAGTGTCGAGTTCCGTACGCCAGTACATGCCGCCCTTTAAACCCTTCTCTTTGATATAATCACATTTGATCTTCAGCGAGCGGGGATTTTCATAGCCGACAATCAGTGTGCCGAGGCTGTCGACAATATATGGCACACAAGCGACAGAGTCCCAGCGTTCGTCCATGCCTTCGGCAGCAAGATCGCGGTTGACGATGTCGCGATAGTCGGTCCAGTCCTTGAAATTAGTGCCGTCTCCCCGCCCATAGAATGCGAGCCCCACAACAATATCCTTATAGTCGAGGCCTTTGTTGAGACAAGAATCGATCGCTTCCTCAAGTGTGCCCACACCCGATAGCTCGGAACGGCGCAGAGAAGTGTGATGATAGGGAGCCTGCCAACCCATGTCGTACGACATCAGATTGATATAGTCAAGATACTTTATCGCCTCCCTTAAGTCAAAGCCATTGCCGAAAAATCCCACAGCAGCCGTGACACGTTTGTCGGGGCCTAACACCTCGCGCACGTCCTTGAAAAGTTTCACATAATTGTCTTGTTGATCACCATGGGGAAACTCCCAGTCGAAATCAAGACCATCGAGACCGTATTTATCGACCACCCGCTTGCAATCGGCGACAAACGCCGCCCTCAGCGAATCGCAGGCCCTCATTTCGCCCCAGCCCGCTTCCTGGCCGGCACCACCCATCGACAACAGGACCTTTAAATCAGGGTTTATTTTCTTAAGATCGAGAATCTGCAACAGCCGAGGCTCATTGTGGATACTGATGCCGTCGTGAGTATCGTTGGGATAAGCGGCGAGATAGTTTATCGCAGTGACCTTGTCGGCCGGGGGCAACTGACCGTCGGCTTCCCACGTGTAAGCTATACATTCGTACTCAGGTTCGTTATGCTTATCCGCAGTCTTATTTCCACAGGCAACAGCGCATGACAACAGGACTACTGCCCCTAAAACAGATAATGTAGTTTTTTTCATTCTGAATTTATGTGTATTTATTTTTTCAATACTTCAGTAAATTTTTACCGAAAAATTAAAAGTTAAACAATAGAACCGGCAAAAGCTGGTTCGAAAACACTAAAGAGGTCATTGAAATGTTGTCAAAAACGAATGGTTAAGCATGAAGAAATGTGCTGAAAAAAGTGTGCTAATCTGCTGATAATAAAGGTAAAAGTATTGCATAATTCGTTGGTTTTTAGTAAATTAGAAGTCTTACACTCATCTGATTATGACTAAAGAAACACTCCTTATGCAATACCAATTTGAGTGCCTCTCGGCTCTCAAATCAGTCGTGAATATACAAAAACCTTTTGAAAAAACGTTCATGGATGCAATGAAATTATTCATGGCTATCCCTGATCGTATAAACTTCCTCCAATTGGGCAGGTATGGACGTTTTTCGGAACAGACATACCGTAGCCTTTTTGAGAATGAAACTTTCGACTGGTTTGTGTTCAATGGTTCTATCATCAGCAAGCATCTCACAGGTAAAAGAAAAGCCATCGCCATCGATCCTTCCTATATCCCCAAATCAGGCAAGAAGACACATTGGATAGGTTACTTCTGGTCTGGTTGTGCAGGAGATTATAAGCGAGGATTGGAAATCTTGGGCATCGGGGTCATTGACATCGACAACCATGATTGCATGACTTTAGGTTCCATTCAGACGCCGGATTGTAAGACCTTGGATAATATGGGCAAAAACCTCGTTGACTGGTACAGCAGCTATCTTATCAGCAAAAAAGACAAGATACAGAGCATATCCAGAACGGTGGTTGCAGACGCATTCTTTTCCAAGGAAACTTTCATAACGCCTATGTG
>OGDQ01001660.1_pt1 | contig 12255 bp, 8 predicted proteins | sample 1570451 | NCBI WGS metagenome assembly OGDQ01 (sample SAMEA2582171, study PRJEB24529) | metagenome | biome: Human gut stool | place: China | collected 2011 | reverse complement strand
GAAGCCAGCGCCCGGCGCAGCAACCCGACCTCCTCGACTTCGAGGAAGCTGCCTTCGATCTTCAGTTTGGAAAGGATATAATCGACATCGACGAACTCGTCGTCCGGAAAATCATGCTCCATCTCCAGCAGACGGCGCATCTCGTCCGCCAGCGCCAGCCGCCGCTCGACATCGGCCTGCGAAGTGCTGAATTGTTCGGCGCACAACCTTTCCCGGCCGCCGCGAATCGTACACAGCGCCGCGACCTGCTCACGCAGCCGGTCGAAACCGACTTTCTGTTCAAAGTTCGCCGGATAGATCATCGCACAGAGAAAACATTCGAAACTATCGGGCCGCTTTCAGGGCCTTGAGCGAATCGCGCCGGGCATGTTTCGCCTCTTTTTTCTGCTGCTTGCGGTCGGCCTTTTCGGGATCGCGGCCGAACAGCGAGAAATGGACGTAACGAGCAGGATGGGCCTGCAAGTTGGCCAGCAGCGACGCCAAGTTCGCAGTCGCCTCGTTGAGCGATTCGTACAGACGGGGATCGCTGACGAGCTGCCCGACAGTCCCCTCCCCGGCATTGACACGGGCCAAGATCGCATTGAGGTTCATCAGAGTCGAATCGAGCGCCCCGGCCAGATTCTCACGCTGTATTTGGTCGGTAAAATTGCTTAAATTCAGGATAATACTGTCCATACGCGGAGAGTTCTCGCCGAGCATCTCCGAAAAACGGGTCAAATTCGCTACGGCGCTCTCCAGATTCGCACGCTGCGACAGCAACATACCGTTTACGCTGCCCGTAATCGAATTCAGGTGCGACATCGTACCTTCGATATTCGCGGCGTTCTGCTCCATAATCAGATTCAGGTTATCCATCGTGCGGCTCAAATCCCCCACGACCTGCGACATCTTCTGCTTGAAAAATTCGAGTTCCGAACCCGCCATATCCATCAGGCCCTTGCTGCGGCTCGAACAGAGGGTGTCCCCGGATTGCAGGTAGGTCCCGGCATCGCCCAGAGCGATTTCGATCGCTTTGGCGCCCATGATGCTGTTGCTGTAGATCCGGGCTTCGGAATTGGACGGAATCCGGTATTTCCGCTGGATCGTCAGTTGAAGTACGACCTCGTTACCGATCGAAGGATCGAACGAAATATCCGTCACGGCTCCCACCTTCACGCCCCGGATCAGAATCGGCGAAGCGTTCTGCACGCCATCGACCTGGTCGTAAGCGGCATAATAGACCGCGTTGCGACTGAAGATGTCGAACCCCTTCAGAAAGCGGATACCCGCCCAGAGGGCGCCGATCATCAGCACGGCGAAAATGCCGATCTTAACTTCTCTTCTCATATACCTGTTTTTTTCGTTTTATTTACTGTACGATCCGGTCGCCCCGACAACTCACCACGAACGCATCGCGGAACTCCCTGCGCACCTCGGCCAACTTGGCTTCGGCCTGCTTGCGGGTATCGAAACGCCCCACACAATACTTATACCTGAACCGGCCGCCGGTAACGAACTCCGTGACTTTTCCCCGGTAACTTTTGAACTGCCGGTCCTTGGGCGGCACGCGCTTGGCGCTGGCGATCAACTGCACGGCATAAAACGTCTTCTCCTGTTCGGCTTTCCCGGTTTTGACACTACCCTTATCCGCTTTGTCCGAAGCGGCAGCCGAAGCCGGCTCTGCGACATCGGCATCGGCCTGTTCGTAAATGGCATCGTCATCGACAAGCAGCGCACCCCGAACGAAAGCGACGTAATCCTTCACCGCATCGCACAGCGCACGTGCGATTTGAGCCTGCCCCTTCGCCGAATTCATATAAGCATACTCCTCCGAATTGGAAAGGAAACCTATCTCGGTCAGGATACCGGGCATATCGGTAGCGTAGAGCACTTTGAGCGGCTGCCGCTTCACACCGCGATTGTGCCGCCCGGACTTGACGTAATGTTTCTGCACCAGACGGGCCATCGCTTCGCTGTATTCACCATAGGTGAACTGCAGGTTCTGGATATAAGCCCGGACGATCGCCGCCGTCTTCTCGTTCGACATATCGAGCAGCTCCTCCTGGTTGTTATAATAGAGGGCCCTCTCGTTGGCGTTCTTCTCCAGCGGACTCTCACCCATAATCAGGGTTTCGACTCCCCGTGCCGACGCCGATGCCGCAGCATTGGTATGGATCGAAATGAACAGGTCGCCGCCCGCCTTGTTGGCGATATCGGCCCGAGCCTGCAAATCCTGGGTCAGACTTTCGGAAAACTGCTTGTCCGTCTTACGCGTGTAAACCACTTTCAACTGGGGGATCTCCTTCTCGATCAAGGCCCCGAGCTTCAGAGCGATCTGAAGGTTGAGATCTTTCTCATAAACTCCTCTGTAATGAGCTCCCGGAAACTTCGGCCCCCCGTGCCCGGCATCGATTACGACGACCCGCACGCCCTGTGCAATATTCTGCGCGGCAACTCCGTTGAAAGAGAGTGTCGCAATCAAAAACAGGGCAACAAGAAAAAGCGATTTCCGCATAGCAAAAGTGGCTGAAAATTTAACGGTTCTGAATTTTTTACCTATATTTGCCGGATGTTAAAACCCCCGCACTGAGGCTTTCGGAGCCATTTTCGGGCGGTTTTGCCGACTTGTCGGCAAAGGTATGATTTTTTTTGGAATTTTGGACAGGCTAAAGGCAAAATATATCTTCTCGGGAGCACTCCTGCTGCTCTTCCTGCTTCCGGTGCTCGGCATGGCGCTGCCGGGCGGAGTGCAGCATCCCGCGACACCCGAACGCCAAACACCGCCCGACAGCACTCCGACACAAGCCGTACAAAAATCCCGCCGCGAAACCCGCCGGGAGATTCGGCGCCTTCAACGGGAAGCCGACCGCCCCCCGACCGCCGAAACACGTACGGAAGAGGAGCAGGATTCGCTTTTCGACACCAAGATCGACTCGATCTTCGGAGCGCCTCCCCTCTCGCCGATCGCCCCCGCCGACAGTACGGCTCCCACCGGCAACGACTCGCTGCTACGCGATTCGTTGCGTCAGGACACGACCCGGCGCGATACGACCCGGAAAAAATCTTTCCTGGACGACATCATCAGCGGCAAAAACCAGGACTCGCTCTACTACGACGTACGCAACCGCACGGTCTATATCTACAACCAGGGCGATATCAACTACCAGAACATGAATCTCAAGGGAGATTTCATGCGGGTCAATATGGACGAAAAGATCATCTACGCCCACGGCAAGCGCGACACGATAGACGGCAAACCGACAGTTACCAACCCCACTTTCACCGAAGGAGCCGCCAATCCCTACACGATGGACACGATCACCTACAACATCGGCAGTAAAAAGGCGAAAATCAAAGGCGTGGCGACTCAGGAGGGCGACGGCTGGCTGATCGGCAACAACGTCAAAAAGATGGACGACAACACCATCCACATCCAGGACGGCAAATACACCACCTGCGACCAGACGGACCACCCCCACTTCTACCTGGCGATGACCAAGGCGAAGGTGATTCCCGGCAAGAAAGTGGTCACGGGTCCCGCCTACCTGGTCCTGGAAGACGTTCCCATCTACTTTCCGCTACTGCCCGAGGGTTTCTTCCCGCTCAGTTCCGGCCCCAAGTCGGGTCTGCTGATGCCGACTTTCGGCGAGGAATCGACCAAGGGATTCTACATTCGTGACCTGGGCTACTACTTCACGCTCGGAGAGCACATGGACCTGGCCATCCGGGGCGGTATCTACACCCTCGGATCGTGGGAGGCATCCGCGATGTCGCGCTATATGAAGCGTTACAAGTACAACGGCACCCTGAATTTCAACTACTCGAACGTCCGTGTCGGCGACAAGGGCGAACCCGACTTCCTCCAGCAGAACAACTTCCAGCTCTACTGGCAGCATACGCAAGACCCCAAAGCCAATCCGGGATCGACCTTCTCCGCATCGGTCGATTTCCGTACCAGCGGCTACAACCGCTATTCGGCTACCAGCCTGAACGAAGCGCTCCAGACGCAGACAAGTTCGACGATCTCCTATTCGAAAAGCTGGCTCGGCACACCGTTCTCCCTTTCGGCCAACATGTCCGTTTCGCAGAACTCGCAGAGCGGAACGCTCTCGATCGCCCTGCCGAACGTCGTCTTCAACGTTTCGACCTTCTACCCCTTCAAACGCAAGGAGGCGATGGGCAAGCAGCGGTGGTACGAAAAGATTTCGCTCCGCTACACCGGCAAGTTCAACAACAAGGCCAACGCCAAAGAGTCCGAAATCTTCACCAAGGAAACACTCCAGAACATGCAGTACGGCTTCGAGCATAGCATTCCTATCTCGGCGACGTACAACATCTTCAACTACATCAACTTCGGACCTACGATCAACTACACCGAAAAGTGGTATTTCAAAAAACAGGAGCAGGTTTGGAACCCGGTGCTGAACCGCATCGACAAACTCGACCCGGAGTACGGATTCTACCGTCTATACAACTACAACTTCAGCCTGCAGGCCTCGACGATCATCTATGGCCGCTACGAGGCCAAGAAGAAAACGCGCAAGGTACAGGCGATCCGCCACACGATCACCCCGACGGTGAGCTTCTCCTACGCCCCCGACTTCTCCAAGCAGAAATACGGCTACGTAAAGACCGTGCAGAGCGATACGCTGGGTAATTTCAAGACCTACTCGCCTTTCGAAGGGAGCATCTTCGGCGTGCCCAGCTCCGGTCAGTCCATGGCCATCAACGCCTCGCTCTCGCAGACGCTCGAAATGAAGGTGCTCAGCAAACGCGATACCTCGGGTATGAAGAAGATCAAACTGATCGACGAACTCCGCATCGGACAGGTATCCTATAACTTCCTGGCCGACTCCATGGGACTTTCGAACATCCCCATTTCGCTGCGCACGACCGTTTTCCAAAATTTCGGCATCAATATCAACGCTACGCTCGACCCTTACCGGGTCACCCCGCAGGGCCAGCGTATCAACAAACTCTTTTTCCCGGGCCGTGTGGTATCGGCCAGCACTTCGTTCGGCTATACGTTCCAATCCCGCCAGGACAACTCCACCCCGGCGATCAACGACATCAACAGCGCCCCGGTCGATCCGGCCTACGCCAATCCTTTCTACGACCCTTACGGGCAAATGAACCCGGCCCTGCGACGGCAATACATGACCCAGGCCTACTACGACTTCTCGCTACCCTGGAACCTGGGATTCAACTATACGGTCAGCTACTCCGCATCACCGACCAACAACGGCACGACGGGCTACCAGAAAAACATCACCCAAACGCTCGGCATCAACGGCAGCGTTACGATTCTGCCAAAAATGGGTGTAACAATCCAGGGCGGTTACGACTTCCAGGCCAAGGAGCTGACTCCGGCCTCCATCACCATTACACGCGACCTGCATTGCTGGCAAATGTCGTTCGCGTGGGTCCCCTTCGGCCACTATCAGAGCTGGAGTTTCAACATCGGCGTCAAAGCGGCTTCCCTCGCCGACCTGAAATACGACAAAAGCCAGAGCATGTTCGACAATTTATACTAAATTTCGGACGCTTTCACGCATAATCCGCATCGAAATATGAAGATTCGATGAATTTTGGATTCTTTCTTGTTCCTTAATTGAATATTGTCTATATTTGTGGTAGCCCATAACCAGGACACGATGTAAAAACTCTCAAACATAATACCTCTATGATTATGAAAAAACACTACGAATCTACGGTTAAGGGGGGGGGAACTTCGTACTCCGCTCCTTCGGTTGAGATCCTCAGCATCTCGATCGAGAAAGGTTTTGCCAACAGCACTGTCCTGGACTATGGCGGAGCCGGCAAAGCAGGCGGCAGCGTTAATGACACCTATTACGGAGAATACTAACAAACACATCCTACGACTATGAAAACTTTTTTCAAATCCATTTTGGCTGTCGCAGTGTGTGCATCTCTGTTCGCAGCCTGTTCCAAAGACGACACGGTTTCCGACCCGTCGAACGGTCGTAAAGTAACGATGACGGTCACCGCATCGTCTGAACTCGAATCGGCATCCGGTTCCCGTACGACGTATGATCCCCTGACGGGGAAAATCTCGTGGAACGAAACCGGCGAATACCTTCAGGTGTTCGAAACGGCCGCCTCCAAAACCACATACGCCAACTCGCAGGAAGGTACGGTAAGCGACGGCACGGCGAAATTCGCCGTATCGTTCCCGGAGAATACGAACACTCCGCTCGTTTATAACGCGGTTTATCCCGCCTCGGCATGGATTACGTCCAACAATACGGATATTACCAACATGAAAGTCGTCACACGCACATCTCAACAGCCGACCGCTACGAGCTTCGATTCGAACGCGGACCTGCTGATCGCCAAATCGATCTCGCTGGAGAGTCAGCCGACCGAACTGCAAATGAGTTTCGGCCGTGCCGTTGCCATCGGTAAGATGACGGTCAAAAACCTCGCATCGGAGGAGCCTGTCCTTGGCGTCGAATTCACGGCTCCAGATAAGAAGGTCACGGGCCGTAGCTATGTCGATATGACGGCAGGCACCGTCAAGGAGTACGGTTATCCCGGTAATTTCTCGGACAACGTGACGCTGAGCTACTCTTCGGAGATGAACCTTAAGGCCAACGGCGCAACGGGCATGACCGCCTATTTCACCTGCTTCCCGTTCGAGGTGGCAGCCGGTGAAACATTCACCGTTACCGTGACCACCGCATCGAAGATCTTCACCAAGACGGTAACCGTTCAGGAGGGCCGGCCCCTGGCTTTCGCAGCAGGCGACAGTTCGACTTTCGCGGTCGATATGACCGACGCTGCGGAAGAGACAACCGAAACATTGAGCGGCGACTACGTCATCACGGCGACCCAATCCGAAACAACCTATGCAATGAGTTCTTTAGCTGAAAGCTCCCGTTTGGCTCCCGTAGTGATTACGCCGTCTAATCCCTACAAAACCGGGGACGAAACCCTCATTTGGACAATTACCAAATCGGGTGACAACTACACGATCAGTCAAGGCGAGAACTACCTCTCCTGGGAAAGCGGCAACAGCGCTACGATCTCTACGGAGGCTTACGACTTGATAATTACCAAGGACAAGGACAAAGGCACTTACCAAATCGCATCGGCAGCGACCCCTTCCCGTATTTTGGCGAAAAATAATACAGCAAACCTCGGTTTCGGATTCTATACCGGCAGTCAGACAAAAGATCTGACCCTGATCCCTGCCGAATACGTCAAGTTGCCTCAAATCACGTTGGATCCATCCACCCTGACACTGTCTTATAACGATACGGAAACTCACTATATCCCCGTTACGTTGAAGAACGCCGAAACGCAAGACGTTTCCGTCGCTATTTACGACGGCACTGAAGGAACCGAACAGCCGGACTGGATCACCACAGGTGATTACAACGGCAGCGAAAATCGCCTCGAAGTCGCAGCCACAGAGAATACGGTCGCAACACCTCGTACAGCACGCATCGTTCTTACCGCCACTACTTCACTGGGTACAGCCAACGCGACATTGCTCATTACCCAGAACAGCAAGCCGGAAGGCGGTGTCGGAGAAACTTGGACCTACACCTTCAAAAGCGCGGATAAAGACAAGATCGCTGCCGGCTTAACAGTAAACGGACTGACATGGACTGCAAGCAAAGCGCCCACTGCATTCGATACCAATAGCGGGATACGCGGTCTTTCCTGGTCGAAACCCAGCGGTGTCACCATAAAAACGTCCGATTATACCGGAGGAATCAAAAAAATCACGTTGGTTATGTCGGCAAATACGGCAAACTTAAGTACCGTGAATGCAACCGTCGGTGGACAAGCACTCGGCGAAAAGATCTCCTTGGCAAAAACGAATAACCAGGAGTATGTCGTCGAATCGGAAACTCCGCTGTCCGGCGAGATCGTCCTTACGTTAAACACCGAATCGGGCGGCAAGTCGTTGATGATTAAAACCATCACGATCAACTGAAACTCGGGAGAAGGGGGAGGCGATAATCCTTCCCCAGACCCTACCCCGGGAATTGCCACACCGAGCGTAAGCGACATAACTTCGAGCACAGCGAAGGTTTCCAGTAGTCTGACCGACGCCGCTTACGCAACCGAGGTGCAGTTCTTCTATTCCGCAACGAACGGCAGCGACACGGGAAGTGTCGTTGCCGCTGTTGTCGGAAACGAAGCGACCGCCAACCTCTCCGATCTTCTGCCCGCAACGACGTACACGGTTTACGGCGTCGTAACGGCGACCAACGGCTCCACGCCGCAGAGTTCTTCGACAACCTTTACCACCGAAGGAGCACGGACGGATCATGCCGCCTGGTACGAGCTTCCGGCCCGCACGACAGCCGATGAGACGATCACGCAGACGGTTTATCCCGCCTCCGGATCGCAGCGCAACTACACGATGTACTACGACAAATCGACCTACACGGCTTACTGGGTAGCCTATCCGCTCGCAAAAGGACACATGGGAAACGGACGTTCCGACAAATGGCAGCGCAATCCCGGACTGGCCGAATCCGAACAGATCAACGTCTGGTCGAGCAGCTACGGGGTCAATCTCGGAGCTACCACATCGGACGGATATGACAATTTGAAAGAGTTCTACGCCCGGGGGCACCAGATACCCAACGCCGACCGCAACGGTTCGGACGAATTGGTCGTACAGACCTATTACGCAACCAATTCCACGCCGCAGATTCAGAACAAATTCAACGGCGGTATTTGGCAGCAGCTCGAAAGCGGCGTCCGAAATATCGCTGCGACTACGGACACGGTATATGTGGTGACGGGCGCTATTCTCCAGACCGCAGGCAACCACGAAGCGATCACCTGGATCACACCGAAGTCGGACAGCAAACGATGCCCCGTACCGAACTATTACTACAAAGCGTTGTTGAAAGTCCGGCGCGACGCGTCGAACAAAGTGACGTCGGCCATGACGATCGGTTTCTGGATGGAACACAGGGAGTACTCGAACGATAGTTACACGAACTATGCGACTTCCGTCGCCGAGATCGAACGGCTCACCGGCTTCGATTTCTTCGCCAACCTGCCTGCCGACATTCAGGCCGCAGCGGAGCAAAATTCGGACTGGAACACATTCGCATCGTTCTAAACGGGCGAAAAGATCTCCGACACGACAAAACGACACGCATCAAATAGAATGATGCGTGTCGTTTTGTATTATCCATACATCCGAACGGCTTATTCTTCCGAAAAATAATTATCTTTACGAATCGGAAAATCGCCGAATCCGAAAACCGACACTCGAAGCGGATGCAACGAAGAGGCGGGAATATTCCGCCGCCTCCAAAGGAGGCAAACCGCAAATATCCGATCGACGAGGCCCGCGACTGCCCGCGAGGTCCTGCCGAACGCAGAAAACGAAAAAAACACAAAGTCAAAGCCCGGTTCTCCGTCCATTTCCCGCGATCCGGCTCCGTTATGCTACGACTCAAGTCCGAAAACCTCCGGTCGAAACTCCGGCGCATGCCCCTGCTCCGCGCATTGCCGCCGCTCGCGGCCGGCATCCTGCTGGCCGACCACTACGTACTGCCGCTGTGGTTGTTAGTAGGCGGATTCCTCGTCTGCGGTATCCTGGCACTGCTCGCCGACGACCGGGGCGCAAACCTCGCCACCCTGGGAGCCATTCTGCTTTTCGGCATGACCGTCACCGAACTGAGACACACTCCCGCTCCGCCGACCGGCACTCCGGGCGAATACGAAATCGTCGTCCGGGAACGCCTCTCCGAACGGGAAGGCAAAACGGCCTCCGGCACAACGATCCGCGCCCGGCGGAACTCCGCAACCGGAGAATGGCTCCCTGCTGCTGGAAACCTCGTGGTGCGATGCGACTCTTCGACCGCACTGAATCCCGGCGACCGAGCCGTCGTACGCGGCAAAATCTACCCTTTCACCGCCCGTCACGGCGGCTACGGACGGCTGATGACCCGCCGGGGATACGTCGGCACCCTCTACCTGAACCGCTCAAGCCTGCTGCTGAGCGACACCCTGCACCGGGAGCTTTCCCCGAAGCACCTCTCCCTGTTCCTGCACGAACGGGCCGTCGCACGGCTCGACCGTCTGGCCCTGGCACCCGACGAACAGGCCCTCTGCAACGCTATGACGGCCGGGGATCGACGCTCGCTTTCCCCTGCACTCCGTGCGGCCTACTCGCGCAGCGGGACCTCGCACCTGCTCGCCGTCTCGGGATTGCACGTGGGCATCGTCTTTCTGCTCGCCAACCTGCTGCTCTGGTGGCTGCCGCTCTTCCGACACGGACACATCCTGCGCAATATCGCGGTCATCCTGCTCATCTGGCTCTATGCCGCCACGACGGGATTCCCGCCCAGCGTCGTCCGGGCCGCGCTGATGTTCTCCGTCCTGCAATTCGCCCTGGCCTCGTCGTCGGAATACGTCGGGATGAACACACTCGCCGGCGTAGCCTTCGTCATGCTGCTCTTCCATCCCGATTACCTGTTCGACATCAGCTTCCAACTCTCGTTCATCGCCGTCGCCGGCATCATCGCCTGGGGACTCCCCCTCTGCCGCCTCCTGCGAACACGCCGCAAAAGCATCGATATGCTGACCGCAACCCTCGCCATCGGATTTTCAGCGTCCGCTGCGACTGCACCTCTTATCTCCCATACCTTCGGCCAGATCTCGGTCGTCGGGCTGGCACTCAACCCCGTCGTCATCCTGCTCTCCTACGTCGTGGTCGGTAGCTGCACGCTCTGGCTCGTGATCCCGGGAACAGTGCTAGCACCGCTCTTCTCGGTCGTCGCAGGATTCGCAGCCCGGGCACAGAACGAACTGATCCGAGCTGCAGCGGCACTTCCGGCAGCCGCCCTCGACATCCGGCTCACGACGACCCAATGCTGGATCGTTTACGGACTTTTCATCTTCGCAACCCTGCTCCTATGGAGCGCCGAACGGAAAAAATCGGTATCTTCGCTCCCGGAATGATGACTCCGGAACAATACCGACTGCTGCTGACTCCCGAAGTGCGGCGTACCGTCGAAGAGCAAATCGGCCGCGACCCTGCGGCGATCGCCCTCGACAAGCGTATTCCGCATGCGGCACTCGTCGCCACGCAGGTCAAATACCTCGCGCGGGCGCGGACGAAACTCCCCTCCTACTACGAAGCCCGCTGCATCCTCCCGCCGCTGGCTTTCGAACAGGCCTCGAGCGAGGCGTGCGCGGCCCGCAAGAGTTGCAGCGGGGAACGGGTGCTCGACCTTACCTGCGGACTGGGCGTCGATGCCCTCTACCTCTCGAAACGCTTCCGCGAAGTCATCACCCTCGAACGGGATGCGACGCTGGCGGCCGTCGCCGGAGAGAATTTCCGGCGGCTGGGCGCAACGAATATACGGGTTATCAACTCCTCCGCCGAGGCGTTCCTCGCCTCGACCCGGGACCACTTCGACTGGATCTACGCCGACCCCGACCGACGCAGCGCCGAAGGGCGCAAGCTGGTGCGGCTGGAGGATTGTTCTCCCGACATACCGAAGCTGCTGCCGGAACTCCGTCGCATCGCCCCGAACCTCTGCGTCAAGAACTCCCCGCTGTTCGACGTCGGCGAGGCCCTCCGGCTCTTTCCCGACAGCCGCGTGGAGGTGCTCTCGCTCGGCGACGAATGCAAGGAGGTCGTGGTCTATGACGACGGCTCGGGACCGCTCGTCACCGCCACGGCTCTCGGGCGCGGGAGTTTTTCGGCCGCTCCGGGCGAGACCGCACCCCCTCCGGGCCGTTTCGACCCGGAGCGTTACGGCTATCTGGTGATCCCCGACGTGTCGTTGCAGAAGGCCCGTCTCGCGCGGATTCACCTTGCGGGAAAAGCCGACATCTGGAGCGACAACGGCTACGGCTTCGCCGTGGAGGAGCCGGAAGGCGTGCTGGGACGAACCTTCGCCGTCGAAAGCATCGAACCCTACGATCCCAAACGGCTCAAGCGCGAACTGAAAGGCCGCGAGGCGGAGGTGCTCAAGCGTGATTTCCCGCTCGCTGCCGAGGAGTTGATGCGCCGCCTGGGGCTGCATGCCGGGGCCGGCCTGCGGCTGGCCTTCACGAAAATCGGGAACGATTTTTGGGTTATCCGTTTAAAATAGCTACATTTGCCTGATTGCCAGGCTGCGACTTATGAAATTCAGCGATTTTCTGACATACTTCACCGACACGATTTTCCGGCGCGACGTCACCGAATGGCGCAACCCCGTCGTGCGGTGGCTCGTGCAGCAATACCGCCTGCTGTTCTACACGGCCCGCGGCCTGCTCGAACAC
>OGDQ01001658.1_pt1 | contig 12285 bp, 9 predicted proteins | sample 1570451 | NCBI WGS metagenome assembly OGDQ01 (sample SAMEA2582171, study PRJEB24529) | metagenome | biome: Human gut stool | place: China | collected 2011 | reverse complement strand
TTTAAATGTTCTATCGCACAAAGTTACGAAAAAAGATTTGGGCTGCCCAATAAAAACAAAAGAAAAAAACAGGTATTGTGCGAGGGATATTACTAAAAAATTGTAACTTCGCCGCAGAATTTAAAATTATCGCAATGGAATTTACAGGAAAAATCATCGCTATCCTCCCTCCGAGAGGTGGAGTTTCAAAGACTAGCGGCAACGAGTGGAAATCACAAGAGTTCGTAATCGAAAACCATGACCAATATCCGCGCAAAATGTGTTTCGACGTATTTGGCGCCGACAAAATCGAACAGTTCAACATTCAGATGGGCGAAGAACTGACCGTATCATTCGACGTTGACGCCCGTCAATGGAACGACCGCTGGTTCAACAGTATCCGTGCATGGAAAGTTGAACGTGTAGGCGCAGGTGCTCCTATGGCTCCGGGTGCCCCCGTTCCTCCCCCGGCTCCGTCTGCTACCCCGGATTTCACGATGGGTGACGCAAAAGACGACCTGCCGTTCTAAGAATTAAAAACAATCTGCATAAAAAACTCCCGATGGAACTATTTCTGCCGGGAGTTTTTTTTATGACTGTCCCCTGCAGTAACCAGACACCGGACTGAAGTGAATTCACCTCGGGGCCAACGCAGATTCAGCAGCGAGCTGAAAAGGACTGAGCAGCAAGGCGAAAGGAATTGAGCAGCGAGCTGAAGGAGATTGAGCAGCGAGACGACCCGATGCATCCACAACTTGTACATCGGTTCCTGCTGTGTTTTGAATTCAGAGGGTGTCAGCGTTTTGCATGCATTCTGTATGATGTGATAGTCTTTTGAGAACAGCGGTTCACAAGGCATCAGTTCCTGATTTATGCTGCTTGAAGGTCCCATGTACAGAGTTTCTGTCAACATAGGTTTCAGTCTCCTCTGGCGTAGATAGTCCAGATGGTCTTCCCAATTGATATAAAGCATCAGTGTCTCGCCCGGCCTGATATAGAACGTCATCCAGTTGTTGCCCATAGAGAGGTGATGTACTCCGGGATAATTGACGACGAAGTCCGATTCAAAGCGTCCGTCCGGATGGATGGTGACTACGGCGGGAGTGCCTTCATTAGTTATGTGATTGTCCGTATAAATCAGTACGGTAGTGAATCCCAGTTTGGGACTGTAGCCATCCAGGAATCCGCGTATGTGAACCGTGTCTTTCCGGAAGAAGGCTGTTTGTGGGGCTGTGGCTGCTGTTGTTGCCGCATAATTTCTTTGTGGACGCCCGGCACGGATATACTTATTGGCTTTTCCCCCGTTTTTTCCGATACATAGGTTGCCGTCTTTTTCCTGTGTTATTTCAAGCAGGCACTGTTCGCCTGTTTCGTCTTTTAAGTTCAGTTTGAATTTTTTTCCCTGTTTCCGGCAAAGATCATATTTCCAGAAACGGTTGTCCATAATGGCTAGTGAATCATAAATTCCGATGTCCCATCCGTTTTGGGCATCGGCTTGCTGCCAGTTGCCGTGAATCTTGCGGAGGGAGGCCTGTTCTTTGGTTTCCTGAGGTTTCACCAGCAAGATGCCGTAAGTATTGGTTTCCGAATTCAGGTTGTCGTCCATCCAGTCTATCCGGGTAGTGCCTTCGGGCAAGGGAGGATAGGTGATGACACAATCGTCCTCTATGATACCGGAGGCGGGAGTCGTCACCTGTTCGCCAAATTTACGTCCTTCTATGCGCAGGGGATACAGTTGCTTTTTGCTTTCGGGAGCGTAAATGTAAGTCAGGCTGTCCAGACTGGTCCACCATTGCGGGCGGAACACAGTCCGTATCGTCAGTCGGGTTTCTGTTGGCGAGAGTTCTATTTTCGAGATGGTGTGTATACTTCCCTGACGTGTTTCGAAAGGGGGATTTTCAATCACTGTCTGTGCTGTGATGTAGCTGCTTCCCAAAAGTAGCAGTAAGAAGAGTAGTTTGCTTTTCATATATGTATCGTTAAAGTTGAGACTGTAAAGATAAAGATTTGTCGGTAAAAACCTTACGGAACGTTACTTTATCTTTGTCCGGAAGATAGATTCTTGTACTTGGGAAGGCGGGGAATACCAGTTGTGCAACTGGTGCATGACGAGTTGTGCAACTGGTAGTGCCCGAGTTGCACAACTCGTATGCTGCCGGATGGGTAACTCGTCGTACTGATGTTCCGAAGGAGTGGAACTTGCCTTGGCAAGAAGGCATAATAAAGGTCCGGACCTTCGCAGGGGCGGACCTCAGGTTATACAAACCACGCTCTCCTTGGGGGGGGGAGACGGGTCATTTACTGAAAACAATCGGATTGATTGTCTACCTTAAATACCTATTATGATAGCTTTCTTAACTAACCTTTATCTTATTGTAATGCTAAGTGGGGCTGTCTCTAATATCCGGTGTAGTGCAGCCGGCATCATGGAAGCATTGTTTAAGGTTGGGGAATGTGTTAAGCTGTATGATACAAATAAAGCGGATTTAATTTACTTAAGGAATAGCAGGGAGCTTTTATTAGTTGACATTATAGGTTATTTACAAGTTTTTGGGATTGAGCCATACGGTCTCATACCTTGGATTTTGAACATTTTCTGTTTATTAAGTGTTAAATGGAGGCAATAAAAGATAAAAGAGAATGTAATATGATTGTAACAAGGCGGGATGAAACTACTTTTGCAAATTGAGTTTTCTAAAGAGGGAACAATATATGAGACCTAAACACAAAAACTGGCTATTACTGGGATGCTTCTCCATCGTGTGGACTGCATCTTTGGCACAAGGAGAGAATCACAACGACAGCCTCTCACCGATTACGCATATTCCTGTGATAGAGGACTCTGCTTCTGTATCCGTCACTGCTGATTCTGTCGCGGTGAAACGTAGTTTCTTCAAGAAATTCCTGGACTACTTCAATGATGCCAACAAGGAGAAGAAGAACAAAAAGTTTGACTTCAGTGTGATCGGTGGCCCGCATTATTCCAGTGACACCAAACTTGGACTGGGCTTGGTAGCCGCCGGACTATACCGTACTGACCGTGCCGATACACTGCTTCCTCTCTCTACTGTTTCGCTGTATGGCGATGTGTCCACTGTCGGGTTCTATCTGCTCGGTGTACGCGGAAGTCATATATTTCCGAAAGACAAGTACCGGCTCAATTATAACCTTTATTTCTATTCTTTCCCCAGTCTGTATTGGGGCGTCGGCTACCGGAATGCGGTGAATGACGAGAATGAAAGCAGTTACAAGCGCTTTCAGGCACAGGTAAAGGTTGACTTTATGTTCCGGATGGCAAAAAACTTCTATCTGGGGCCTATGGCAAGTTTCGACTATATCGATGGGAGGAATTTTGAGAAACCCGAGCTTTGGCAAGGGATGGATGCCCGCACCTCCAATGTCAGTGCGGGACTTTCTCTGGTGTACGACTCGAGAGATTTCCTGACGAATGCCTATAAAGGATATTACCTGCGCATAGACCAGCGTTTCAGTCCGGCATTTCTGGGGAATGACTACGCTTTCAGTAGTACGGAACTGACCACCAGTTACTATCGCCGGGTGTGGAAAGGAGGAATACTTGCCGGACAATTCCATACCCTGCTGACCTACGGCAATCCGCCTTGGGGGCTGATGGCTACCTTGGGAAGTTCGTACTCCATGCGTGGCTATTATGATGGCCGGTACCGCGATAAGAATGTGGTGGATATGCAGGTGGAACTCCGCCAGCACGTATGGAAACGGAACGGAGTAGCCGTCTGGGTGGGAGCCGGAAATGTTTTCCCCGACTTTTCCTCATTCAAAGTGAAACATATACTTCCCAACTATGGCTTTGGCTATCGGTGGGAGTTTAAGAAGAGAGTAAATGTACGATTGGATTTAGGGTTTGGAAAAGGCCAGACCGGATTTATATTTAATATCAATGAAGCTTTTTAATAGTATAAAAAAATGGTTCGGTAATCAGGAGAATTTGTTCTACCTGTTCCTGTTTGTGCTGATAGTGCCCAACGTTGTATTGTGTTTCACCGAACCTTTGCCGCTTGTAGCCAAGATTGCCAATGTCCTGTTGCCATTGGGGTGTTATTATCTGATTATGACCCTTTCCAGGAATTGTGGAAAGATGCTCTGGATTTTATTCCTTTTCGTATTCTTCGGGGCCTTTCAGATCGTGTTGCTCTATCTGTTCGGGCAGTCCATCATTGCGGTGGATATGTTCCTGAACCTGGCGACTACCAATTCTTCCGAAGCCATGGAGTTACTCGACAACCTGTTGCCGGCTTTGATTACGATTGTGATCCTGTACATCCCGGCCCTGATACTGGGGATGATCTCCATTGTCCGTAAGCGTATGCTTTCTGTCCGCTTTATCCACAGGGAACGGAGACGTGCGTGGGTTGTGCTGGGTGCAGGTCTGGTATCGTTGGGAACTGCCTTCCTGTTGGATAAGAAGTACGAGATGACTTCCGATTTATATCCGGTCAATGTGTGCTATAACGTAGTGCTTGCCGTGGAGCGGAATGCCCGGACTCTCGATTATGAAGAGACTTCGAAGGATTTCACTTTCAATGCCGCCGCCACGCATCCGGCAGAAGACCGGGAAATTTACGTACTGGTAGTGGGAGAGACTTCCCGTGCGCTCAATTGGTCGTTGTACGGTTATGATCGTGAGACAAATCCCAAATTGTCGGAGGTATCCGGCCTGACGGCTTTTACGAATGTGCTGACCCAATCGAATACAACTCATAAGAGTGTTCCGATGCTCATGTCTGCCGTTTCGGCAGAGAATTTCGATTCCATCTATCATCAGAAAGGAATTATTACCGCTTTCAAAGAAGCAGGTTTCAAGACAGCTTTCTTCTCCAATCAGCGTTACAACAACTCTTTTATCGACTTCTTTGGAAAAGAAGCCGATCACTGTGACTTCATCAAGGAAGATTCGTTGACTGCCGGTCAGAATCTTTCGGATGATTATCTGCTGGCATTGGTGCAAGAGGAACTTGCGAAAGGAAACCGCAAACAGTTTATCGTGTTGCACACCTACGGGTCACACTTCAACTATCGGGAACGTTATCCTGCCGAAGCTGCCTTTTTCCAACCCGACAGTCCTGCCGATGCCGAATTTAAGTATCGGGATAATCTGATTAATGCCTATGACAATTCCATCCGTTATACCGACGATTTTCTGTCAAGACTGATCGGCCTGCTGCAGCAACAGGATGCCGGGTCGGCTATGCTCTATACTTCGGATCATGGAGAAGATATTTTTGACGACCATCGTCATCTCTTCCTGCATGCGTCTCCCGTGCCTTCCTACTATCAGTTGCATGTACCGTTCATTGTCTGGACTTCGGACACCTATCGGGAGAAGTATCCTGAGCATATGGACGCTTTACAGAAGAATCGTCACAAATCTGTTGCTTCGAACCGGGTGGTGTTCCATTCGGTACTCGATCTGGCCGGGGTGACCACCACCTATGTAAACAATTCATTATCGGTGGCCAGTCCGTCCTATACAGAGTTCCCCCGTTTTTACCTGAACGACCACAACGAGCCGCGTTCGTACGATGACATCGGGTTACGTAAAGAAGACTTTGAGATGTTCGGAAAGATGGGGATACGTTGAAAATGCCGGGCTAACTGCAATCCGGCAAGGAGCAGGATTCACTACAGGTTTGATTTCGGGAGATACCTTGGGATAGATAAGTGTCAGCATCTCGAAACTTTGCTTCCTTTCGGTACTTTTGTTGTGTTTTGTGTTGAAAGTAGGAGAATAATATCTATATTTACTGTCGATTCATCACAACATGCAATTATGACAATCCAACTACTATTGGTGACGGGAGTAACAGACTGTCTGTGGCTTTATGTATTATCCCTGCTTTTGTTTCTGACCGTTTGCTTCCTGCTCTATCAGAACTTCCTGCTTCGTAAGTCGGCTTCGGCTGATGACGACTATCGTCGTTTCCTGTTTGATATTTTAGATAATCTCCCGTTTCCTATCATGGTGAAAGATATTCAGGAACAATTCAAGTATACCTACTGGAATAAAGAATCCGAGTTACAGTCGGGCATCAGCCGCAAAGATGCCGTCGGCTTCTCCGATGTCGATATCTTTGGTGAAGAAAGGGGGAAGCAGTACCGGAAGATAGATGAGGATCTTGTCAGGGCCGGAATACCTTATAAGGCGGAAGAGAGGTATGTCACTGCTGACGGAAAAGTGCACGATACACTTGTGATGAAGTCGATCATATCTTCGGGTAAATTGGGTAAATGGCTGTTGGTGGCCCGTTGGGAAATCACCCAGCTGAAAATGTACGAAAGAGAATTGCTGGCTGCCAAAGAGCAGTTGGAAGGAGCCGTACGTAAGCAAAAACTGGCTTTGAGAAGCATTGATTTCGGACTGATTTATATCGACCGGAACTATCTGGTGCAATGGGAAGAGACCGGTAATATTAAAAATCTGGTTTCCGGACGCCATTATACTCCCGGCACTGTTTGCTACCGGACTACGGGGCAGGGAACCCAACCGTGCGGGAAATGTGCTTTTCGGGAGGCTATCGGTACCGGTAAGATCGTGAGACACATCACCCATGTGGATCACGTGGACTTTGAGATCACCGCCACCCCCGTTTATGATGATACGGGAAACGAAATTATCGGCGGACTGCTACGCTTTGAAGATATTACCGAGAAACTGAAAGTAGAACGTATGTTGCAGGAAGCCAAAGAGAAGGCCGAAGAGTCCAATCGGCTGAAGTCGGCGTTCCTTGCCAATATGAGCCATGAAATACGTACGCCGCTCAATGCCATCATCGGTTTCTCCGATCTGATTTGCCAGACGGACGATGCTGAAGAAAAAGAGGAGTATATCCGGATTGTCACTTCGAACAATGAGCTTTTACTGCAATTGATAGATGACATTCTCGACCTGTCGAAAATAGAAGCGGGGACAATGGATTTCTCTTATGCCCCGACGGATATCAACGAACTGATGGAAGACATCTGTTTACAGATGCAGCAGAAGAATCAACGCCCGGAGGTGCAGATCATGTTTACTGAAAAAGAACCCGGTTGCGTAATCAATACCGACCGTTTGCGCTTGTCACAGGTCATCATGAATTTGATGAACAATGCAATGAAGTTCACTTCCGAAGGTTCCATTACTTTGGGCTATCGGCTGACCAGGCAAAAGGACGAACTTTATTTCTTTGTAAAGGATACAGGTATCGGCATCCCTGCCGATCAGGCGGGAAAGGTTTTCGAGCGTTTTGTCAAACTGAATACTTTTGTCAAAGGTACCGGACTGGGACTTGCCATCTGCCGGGTGATTATCGAACGGTTGGGAGGAACGATCGGAGTGGAGACTCGGGAAGGAAAGGGTTCCTGCTTCTGGTTCCGTCTTCCTGTCAGAGAGGATATGCTGCTCGAAAGCCCTGTCCGTTGAATTTGATTCACCACTCTCTTGAAGTATTTGCCGGATGGACCTGAAGGTCTGTTTTGATCTGGCCCGGTATTGTTGTCAAGGATATGTTCTTGTTTTGTGAGGAGTATAGCCGGGCTATGTGACGAATACAAACGGTGGAACAGACCGAAAGGAAACTCAAGGCGGACCGATAAAGCTCCAATGAAATTTTATTCAGGTAAAATCTAAATAGGCTCTTAATTTGTGCTAAAATTTGAACCTAAAACTCAGGTTGGCGTGTTGTTTGTATACACTTAATATAGAGGTTTAAATATATAAAAACATGGCTTATATAGATTATTACAAGATTCTCGGAGTTGACAAAAATGCTTCTCAGGATGATATTAAAAAGGCTTTCCGTAAATTGGCCCGTAAATATCATCCGGACCTGAATCCTAATGACCCAAGCGCTAAGGATAAGTTTCAGGAGATTAATGAAGCTAACGAAGTATTGAGCGATCCGGAGAAAAGGAAAAAGTACGACGAATACGGCGAACATTGGAAACATGCGGACGAATTCGAAGCGCAGAAGAAGGCGCGGCAGCATGCCGGTGGAGGCGGAGGAGGATTCTCCGGCTTTGGCGGAGACGGCGGTTCTTATTGGTACTCGTCCGATGGAGAGGGGTTCTCGGATGGTGATGCCGGAGGATTCTCGGACTTCTTTGAATCTATGTTCGGACATAGAGGAGGAGGCGGACGAGGCAATGCAGGCTTCCGAGGACAAGATTTTAATGCAGAATTGCACCTGTCTCTTCGCGATGCGGCCCGGACCCACAAACAGGTGTTGAATGTGAATGGCAAACAGGTTCGTATTACGATACCGGCCGGTGTAGCCGACGGACAGGTGATTAAGTTGAAGGGATACGGAGGCGAAGGCATCAACGGTGGCCCTGCAGGAGACCTGTATATCACTTTCAAGATAGCCGAAGACTCTGTATTCAAGCGTCTTGGAGACGACCTGTATGTGGATGTGGAGATGGATCTTTATACTGCCGTACTGGGTGGTGAGAAGGTGATCGATACACTGGAAGGTAAAGTGAAACTGAAGATAAAGCCCGAAACCCAGAATGGAACGAAAGTGCGCCTGAAAGGTAAAGGTTTTCCCGTTTATAAAAAAGAAGGACAGTTTGGCGACTTGATCATCACTTATTCAGTCAAGATACCTACCAATCTGACAGATAGGCAGAAAGAACTGTTCAGAGAGTTACAACAGAGTATGAACTAATAATGAAAGAGCACTATGCAGACCGAATTAATAATTGTCAGTGAATACTGTCACAAATGTCATATTGAGCCTTCATTCATCGACTTGTTGGAAGAGGGCGGTTTGATTAACGTACATACCGAAGGCGGCGAACATTATCTGCTTTTGTCGGAACTCCCGAACGTGGAGCGTTACAGCAGAATGTACTACGACTTATCCATCAATATGGAAGGTATCGATGCCATTCATCATTTACTGGAAAAGATGGAAGATATGAGACGCGAAATGAGTTCGCTTCGCAAACAACTTCTGCTGTACCGGGAACGGGAAATAGAAGATATGGACTGGTAAAAAAATAGAGCCTCTGTTTGACCTGAACAGAGGCTCTATTTATAGTAAACAGAGGCTCTGATTCACTCAATCAGAGCCTCTGTTTTTTCAGGACGTTTGCATGGTTGTCAACTTATCCAATATACGTACAAATCTCTTCCAGATAGCGTGCGTCGATGGTGTCGAAACTATCCAGTTCATTACTGTCAATATCCAGCACTCCAACAACTTCACCCTGTTGGAGGATCGGTACTACTATTTCCGATTTCGAGTCCGAACTACAAGCAATGTGTCCGGGAAACTGTTTTACGTCAGGTACAATCAGTGTCCGGGCCTCTTTCCAAGCTGTACCGCAAACTCCTCTGCCGAGGCGGATGCGGGTGCAGGCAATGGGACCCTGAAACGGACCCAGTACGAGTTCATCCTCTTTCACAAGGTAAAAGCCTACCCAAAAGAAACCGAAAGTCTGTTTGAGCGCTGCTGCAACGTTGGCAAGATTGGCTATGAGATCCGTTTCCGTACTTACCAGAGCGTGTAGTTGCGGAAGTAACTCCCGGTATTTCTCTTCCTTATTTCCTGTGCCGATGATTAAATTCTCTGCCATCTCTTTTCTATTTGATTTGGTTCAGGATGCTCGGGTCTTTTATCTTATCGTCTTCTGCAAAGAAGATAATCTTAGTCAATATCTCGGCTGTCTTCGGATCTTCATCTACAAAAGGCAGGAACAGGCGTCCGCGATTTTGCGAATGTACCGGAAGAACGGCAATTTGCGCGCCGCCTTCCTGATGGATCACGCCGCTGCCCAGATGGATATTGTACTTACCCAGTTTGCCTTCGATGTGAGCGAAACTTCCTTTTATCGTCACGTTCTTGAAATGGAACAACGGCATTGTCAGTTCCACTAACATGCTGCGCATCTCGATGGTAGAGTGGCTGGTTTCCGGATCGACGCTTCCGGCATGGGCTACACTTACTGCCAAGTCTACGTCCCTCATCACTTCCGAGAAAATGACAGGAGGAATCTCCGAGATTTTCATCAGCTTGTAGTCCTTGCGGTTGTGGAAGCAAACATATTCTAATGTCGGAGCTTCGATGTCGGCAGGAGAGAACCAGTCTGCCATCGCATAGATGGTGGCGATGATGTTCTCTTTGTAATAGATCTTTTGGAGACCGTCTTCATAGTCGGCTACCCAGCGACGGCCTTTCAGTACGGCAACCGTTTTCTGCGGTTGGATCTGATTGCCGGCGTAACGGCGGGATTGGGTGGCTTCCACTTCTTCCGGAGTCGGAACATAGAGCTCACGGAACACCTGTTTGAAAGGCTGGCGGATTGCTTTGTCGAACAGGAATTTCTGATAAGCATGCCAGTCACCGCTTGCGTACAAGTCTGTGGGATGGGCGATGCGTAACTCGTCTTTTGGTTTTAACGGTAGGCAAACGGCATTCACAGTCACCAGCAATCCGTCGGTGTAGAAGCCCGTCTGTCCGTTACAGATAAAAACAAGATGTCTCAACAATGGCCAGATGACAGGGTTCTGCATCAACTTGCGCAATTCGCTTTCTTCAAAACGGGTACAGTCTTCCATCGCCTGTTCCAGCATCACGCGGGAGCGGGTGTACTGGTCTTTCAGCTTTTTGTGTACCGCTTTCAGTTCTTCTATATACGGATGCTTTTTCAGTTTGGCAGGCATACTGTTGAGCTCTTTGCCGTCTTTGATTTGTTTAATCTCCGATTTGCCTTCCTCGTTGATTTGCACATACACTTCTACACCGTCTATCTCTTTGGGAGACAGGTAGGGGAGAAGTTCTTTGATTAGTTCCGTTTCCATGCTCCAGGTCAGACGGGTAACGTCTCCGTAGCCGGAGTTACGCGCCAGGTTTTGCAGGGCGATGTTTACCGCTTTCTTTTCGCTTTCCTGCCTTTGAGCACCGAATTCCTTACTCTCTTTCAGGAACTTTTGCAGGTATTGATAACGATCCAGCAGTTCTTTGTCCGGTTTCCGTCCCAATGGGATGAGGCCGTAGCTCATCAATAAGTCTTTGTTGCGTTTGGCAACTATTTCTTTCTTTACATCTGCCGCTTTCACCGCGCCGTTGGTGGCATCGGCAAACTTGCGGGCACGGGTATGGCTATTGCTGCATGAGATATATTTGGCGGCATTGTAGACCACTTCGAAGCGTCGTTTGCCAATTGTCTTAAATGCATCCCTGAACCAGTCGATATCAAAAGCACCTTCCCGCAAGTCTTCCACGTCGATAGGGGTGTAGCGGGCGATGATTGCTTTTTTCTTGTCGTCACATGTTTCATTGGTATGGGCGTGGAAATAATAGGCGGCACTTGTCAGTCCTTTCCAGCCTATTGCCTTTTCGGTCAGTTCAATCCATTGCGGAGCGAACATGGCGGCTTCTACCAGTCGTTCGTCACTGATTTCGGCTTGCTTCGCCAGTTTCTTCAGGTTTTCGCTGGTATCTGTCGGCAGGGGATGGCAAGCATGGAGCAAGCTGCTCAATACACCTCGTTTGGTGCTGCCCCAGTTGTAGCTGTCGCGTATGAAAGTATCTTTGCCGAATGCTTGCAGAATGTGGATAAATGTGTCCGCTCCATAAATATAACTTAATTCCTCTGCAAGGTTGGTGACTTGTGTCTCGGAGTCTCCCCGTTTCAGTTCGATTTCAAGAATCCGGTCTACTATCTTCTGTGCAAGAGAACGGAAGAGAGAGAAATCGACGTTTTTGATGTCGGCGTATCTTTCTTTTTCCTTGCTGAAACGAACGTTGTCGTTCAATACCGTGGTAATTGCCTTGATCTGGGCGGGCGAGCTGATGCGTCCCATCATTTCGCGGTATACTTCTTCTGTCGGGATGATTCCGAGCATCCATGCACGGGCGAAGTCTGTGGCATGAAGGTAAGAGTCTGTTTCTTCCAGTTCGGGTGTGTGTTCCATGTAGTTAGTGAGCTTGTAAAGTTGGTAGCGCACCGTGAAGTAGCGGATAAACAGATCATCACTCATGGGCTTTTGAGGCATTTCAAGCCAGAAATTCACGAACTTGTTGTTATGTATCGGATAAACAATCTCTTTTTCTCCATATTCCAGTTTGTCCCGAAGCCATGCATGCTTGTTGGTGTACTGGCGGAAAATGTTTTTAGTATTCAGCAAAGGCAACAGTTGGAGCAGCATATTGACAGCCAATCGTTGGTAGACTGCTTCGTCTTTGTACTCGTATGACAATGCTTCGATAATATCACTCATCTGTTCGTAGTACGGCATCTTGCGGAGGTCTTTCTGCAATCCGCGGTAAGTGATGCCGGCAT
>OGDQ01001655.1_pt1 | contig 12306 bp, 7 predicted proteins | sample 1570451 | NCBI WGS metagenome assembly OGDQ01 (sample SAMEA2582171, study PRJEB24529) | metagenome | biome: Human gut stool | place: China | collected 2011 | reverse complement strand
CTTGTTGTAAGCCTCGATGGCCATGGCGGGAGCCTCTTTCAGCACCCAGTCGGTCTGCGTCCAGGTAACCACCTTGCCGTCCTTGATGTAGGCGATGAAATAGGGGTACTCCCACGCTTCGTAGGGAACGTTGAGAAGCGTCACCTGCTTGGTGGCCGAAGGTTCGCCCACGGCCAGCTTCAGCATCGCGGCGTCCATGTTGACGAAGAGGCTCTTCGTCGGTTCCACGGCAGCCTCGTACAATGCTTTGCCCCGGTTGATCCACGTGGAGGCCTTGGCGTTCTTCTTCGCGTCGGCGATGTCGGCGTCGCTCATCTCGATCTTGGTGAGGCGCCCGCTCTTGTTGACTTTCTGCGCCTGCACGGCAGGGATAGCCACGAGCAGCGCCGCGAAAGCCGTCAAAAATGTTTTCTTCATAACAAAATTTAATTTAAAGTTTTCAAATTCATTTCATCTATTCCTCGGCCGGCTGTCCTGCTTCGGGCGTTGCGCCCCCGTTTTCAGCAGCCTCCGCGGACTGTACTTCTTCTTCATCGCTGGCAGCAGGCACGGCCATCACCGAGGCAATGGCATCGCCGTCGCGCAGGTTGATGATACGCACGCCCTGCGTGGCACGACCCGCCAGGCGGATCTGCGACACGGCCGTACGTATGGTAAGTCCCGAACGGTTGATAATCATCAGGTCGTTGTCGTCCGTAACGGCCTGTATGGAGATAAGTTTGCCGGTTTTCTCCGTCACGTTGATCGTCTTCACACCCTTACCGCCGCGGTTGGTGATGCGGTATTCGTCCAGATCGGTACGCTTGCCGTAACCGTTCTCGCTGAGTACCAGCACGTCCTGCGAGCTATTGGGTTCGATGCAGATCATGCCGACCACCTCGTCGCCTTCGTCGAGCGAAATACCGCGCACACCGGCCCCGACACGTCCGATCGGACGCACCGTGTTCTCGTTGAAGCGGATCGCCTTGCCTTCCCGGGCCGCGATCATTACCTCGGCGCTGCCGCTGGTGAGTTTGGCCTCGATCAACTGGTCGCCCTCGCGGATCACGATGGCATTGACGCCGTTCTGACGGGGACGCGAGTACGCTTCCAGTTTGGTCTTCTTGATCGTGCCGTCCTTGGTACACATGATGATATAGTTGTTGTTCACGTATTCCGCATCGTCCAGACGCTTCACGTTGATATAGGCACGCACCTTGTCGTCCGGCTCGATCTGGATGACGTTCTGAATCGCCCGTCCTTTCGAGGAGCGCGTCCCTTCGGGAATCTCGTAAACCTTGAGCCAATAGCAACGGCCTTTCTCCGTGAAGAAGAGCATCGTATTGTGCATCGTGGCCATATAGATATGCTCGATGAAATCCTCGTCGCGCGTCGCGCTGCCCTTGGCGCCGACGCCGCCCCGGTTCTGGGTACGGTATTCGGCCAGCGGCGTACGTTTGATATAGCCCAGGTGCGAAATGGTGATGACCATCTCGTCGTCGGCGTAGAAATCCTCCGGGTTGAACTCTTCGGAAGCGTAAACGATCTCCGAGCGCCGTTCGTCGCCGTATTTGGCCTTCACCTCCAACAATTCGTCCTTAACGATCTTCATCTGCAATTCGCGGCTGCCCAGCACATCGTTGAAATAAGCGATCTGCGCCTCCAGCTCGTTGCGCTCGGCAACCAGCTTGTCGTGTTCGAGTCCCGTCAGAGCGCGTAGACGCATCTCGATAATGGCCGAAGCCTGTGCGTCGCTCAAGCTGAAGCGCTCCATCATGGCCTGCTTGGCCAAGTCGGGGTTCTTGGCTGCCCGGATGATGTGGATGATCTCGTCGATGTTGTCCTGCGCGATGAGCAGACCCAACACGATATGCAGCCTCTTCTCGGCCTTGGCCAAATCGAAGCGCGTGCGCCGCACGATCACGTCGTGGCGGTGCTCGACGAAATGCTGCACCAGATCCAGCAGATTGAGCATCATCGGACGACCGTTCACCAGCGCGATGTTGTTCACCGCGAACGAGGTTTGCAGCGGCGTATTCTTATACAGCGTATTGAGCACCACGCTCGCCACGGCATCGTGTTTCAGGATGACGATGATACGCATGCCGTTCCGGTCGGACTCGTCGTTGATATAGGAAATGCCCTCGATCTTCTTTTCGTTGATAAGGTCGGCGATCTTCTTGATCATCTCCGCCTTGTTGACCATATAGGGAATTTCGGTGATGACGATGCACTCGCGGCCGCTGGCCGTATGCTCGATCTCCGTGCGGGCACGCATGACCACACGGCCCCGGCCTGTCAGCAACGCTTCCCGAACCCCTTCGTAGCCGTAAATAATTCCTCCGGTCGGGAAATCGGGGCCCTTGACGTACTTGAGCAGTTCCTCACATGCTATCTCCGGATTGTCCACGAAAGCACAGCAGGCATCGATCACCTCGCCCAGATTGTGCGGCGCCATATTGGTCGCCATACCGACGGCGATACCGCTCGCGCCGTTCACCAGCAACAGGGGGATCTTCGTCGGAAGCACCGTAGGTTCGGGGATCGTATCGTCGAAGTTGAGCGTCCAATCGATCGTATCCTTGTCGATATCGGCCATCACCTCATCGGTGATCTTCTGCATGCGGGCCTCGGTATAACGCATCGCCGCAGGCGAATCGCCGTCCATCGAACCGAAGTTACCCTGACCGTCCACCAGCGGGTAGCGCATCGACCAATCCTGGGCCATACGCACCATCGCTTCATAGACCGAAATGTCGCCGTGCGGGTGGAACTTACCCAGCACGTCGCCGACGATACGGGCGGATTTACGCGTGGGTTTGTCGGAGTAGAGGTTCAGTTCCGCACTCATATCGTAAAGAATACGACGGTGTACGGGCTTCAAACCGTCCCGCACGTCCGGCAGCGCACGCGATACGATAACGGACATCGAATAGTCGATGTAAGCGGACTTCATCTGCTCTTCGATATTGATGGGAATGATTTTTCCCTCCAATCCGGCATTCTTTTCTTCTTCTGTCAGCATGTTATTCTTTGAGTTTCTCTCTTCGTTTTCTCTGCCCGGCATGGCCCGAACGCATCCCGCGCCGCCCTTCGCCGGTCGAAAACATCGAACTTTACCCCTTATTTTCTACATTCGGACTACTTCTTCGCCCGATCGAAAACAGCGGACTTACGTTCTTTGTTCTCTTCGCTCGGTCCGACGAGTCTATTCGTCGGTTCCCGCTTATCGAAAACATCCGAAAATACATTCTATAAACACACAAAAATAGCATTTATTCGTCGAATAAGCAACTTTGGACCCAATAAAATCACCCGTTTCCGCAAGTTTTTTCACCGCACACACCATTTTCAGCCCTTTTCAGCCGTTTTGACAACATCAAAAAAATCCCCCGGCAAAGTGTCGGGGAATTTCAAAGCCGTTCGGACAAATTTTATACATCACGCCCTATTTACGACCGCCAGCACGATCGGGAAAAATACACTACCGGAAATCGATCCACTCGTACCCGGCGTAATTCTCCGCATCGAAAGTGCGGGGCGACGCCTCGTGAACGGTGACGGAACGGATGTCGATCCGAACCCGGTCGCCGTCGATTTCGTAGATCACTGCCGTCGGCAGCGAACGGGCCGTGTCCACTTCGACGTCGATCTGCCCGACGGCCGACTGGATACGCAGCGGAGTAAGCCGGATTAAGGCCGCGATTACCTTCTAGATCAAAAGCGAGGCGGCATATTCGCCGTCGATGAAATCGAACGCCCGGGTGGGATTATTGAGCAGATTATGGGACGTGAGATCCACACGGTCGATAACCACCTCTTTACGATCGGGGTCGATTTCGTAACGGAACTCCGCATCGCCGTAAACCTCCTGCCCATTGACATGCATATAGTAGTTGTCGCCGCTCACCTCATAATAGCCCGGCACGACATCCCCGTCGGTATGCACCTCGAAGACTACGCTGTACCCCTCCAGCGCTCCGAGCGCAGCGGTCAGTTGCTTCAACACGGCCTGCGGCCGGTTATCGGCCTGGACAGAGAACACGGCAAACAGTGCCGCCAACAACAAAACAGATCGTTTCATAAGATATTTTTTCCGATTATACTCCGATAGACCGAACCGTCGTCATTCCGTCGATTTTCGCCCGAATACATCGGCCGAATCTGCAAATGTACTCCGAAACCGCTCCGACAACGGTCGAATTCAAAAATCCGAAAAACGACAATCGACATCACGAATGTTTCGACCATCCTTATTCAATATATTCAATGCGAAACCAATTTTAGTCCGACGATAGAACCGAACAAGGTAACGATAAAAAAAATCCGGGCGAAACCCGCCGATTCGCCGAAGACGAAAATCCCCAGCAACACCGTACCGAGAGCTCCCACGCCGGTCCAAATAGCGTACGCGGTACCGATCGGGAGCGTCTGCACGGCTTTGGCCAGCAAACCCATACTCAACACTGTCGCCAGGACGAACCCTCCGATCCAAAGATAAAGCTCCGTACCCTGGGCCCCCTTGGTCTTCCCTAAACAGAAAGTCATGGCCACCTCGAAAACTCCCGCGATAAACAATACGATCCAATTCATCGTTTTCTTCCTCGTTTTTATTCCGAATTACCAATCCGAAGAGTGTTCCGCACCCCGCTTTCGTACGACAAGACAACGGCAATCCCTATTTCATAATACCCAAACACATTCAAGCCTCGTCCGGAGCGATCATCGCATCAAAATACTCCCAACTCCTGCAGGCGGGCCTCCAGCGAAGGCAGGTCGTGGAAGAGAATATCGCGCGGCTTGGCTCCCTCCTGACGGCCGACGATGCCGGCCCGCTCGAGCTGCATCATGATCCGACCGGCACGGTTGAAGCCCACCTCGTAATTGCGCTGAATCGAAGAGGTCGAAATCTGTCCCTGCGACACGGCTGCACGCGCAATGTCGGCGAACAGCGTATCGTAGCGCACCGGAGCCCCGCTCTCGCTGCCCAGCGACGAGGATTCTCCGCCACTCGATTCCGGCACGTAATCGGGCAGCCGGTAGGCTTCGGAATATCCCTGCTGGCGGCCGATGAAATCCACGATCCGCTCCACCTCGCGGGTTTCGACCAGCGCACACTGGATACGGATCAGTTCCCCGTCCTTCGAGAAGAGCATGTCGCCCCGACCGATAAGCTGGTTGGCGCCCGGCTGATCGATGATCGTGCGCGAGTCGATCATCTGCATCACGCGAAAGGCGATACGGGCCGGGAAATTGGCCTTGATACCGCCCGTGATGACCTTCACGTCGGGGCGCTGCGTGGCGATAATCAGGTGAATACCGATGGCACGGGCTTTCTGCGCCAGACGCATCACGGGACCTTCGACCTCGCGGGCCGTCATAATCAGGTCGGCGAACTCATCGACCACAACTACGATATAGGGCAGGTAGCGGTGTCCCTTTTCGGGATTGAGCCGCCGCGCCGTGAATTTATCGTTGTATTCGGCGATGTTGCGGGCTCCCGCCCTCTTGCAGAGTTCCAGCCGGTTGTCCATCTCCGTACAGAGGGAGTTGAGCGTATAGACCGCCTTGCGGGGGTCGGTGACGATCGCTTCGTCCTCGGACTCCATCTTGGCCAGGAAGTGCTTCTCGATCTTGGAATAGAGCGAGAACTCGACCATCTTGGGATCGATCATCACGAACTTGAGTTGCGAGGGGTGTTTCTTGTAGAGCAGCGAGGTGATAATGGCATTCAGGCCGACCGACTTACCCTGACCCGTAGCACCAGCCACGAGCAGGTGGGGCATCTTCGCCAGGTCGAAGACATAGTTCTCGTTCTGGATCGTGCGACCGATCACCACCGGAAGTTCGGCTTTCGACTCCTGGAACCGCAGCGAACGCACGGCCGAATACATCGACACGACCTGCTTGTCGCGGTTCGGGACCTCGATACCGATGGTACCCTTGCCCGGAATCGGAGCGATGATGCGGATACCGAGCGCCTTGAGGCTCTGGGCGATATCGTTCTCCAATCCCTGTATCTTGGAGATCTTGACGCCCTGGGCCTGCACGATCTCATAGAGCGTCACCGTAGGTCCCACCGTAGCTTTGATCCGCTGGATCGGAATCCCGAAATCCTTGAGCGTCTGTTCGATCTTGGATTTGTTCTCGTAAATCTCCTCGTCGCTCACCTGCGAATCGGACGTATAATCCTCGAGCAGCGTCACGGGCGGACGCTGGTAGTTGTTCAGATCCTTCAACGGGTCGTAGAGACTGCTCTCGATGCTTTTCTCGTCCACGACCTTGGCCTCGCGTGCTTCAACGGTCACCACGACACCTTCGGCCGGAATTTCCGGCTCCGCCGTAAGCGTATATTCCGTAATTCCGTCCACGACCGGCGCGGGCTCCGACGCATACTGCGGTTGCTCGGGTTCCCGGGGTGCGGTAAAGGCAGCGTCGGCTTCGCCTCCCGAAAGATCGACCTCGGTAAATACATCGTCGCCCCCCACGATACGGGGTCCGGCAGGACGGGACGGAGCCGGCTCAGGAACCGTCGCAGGAGCCTCTTCCGTAAGAGGAATTTCGAGGAAGGGGCTCTCGTCCGGCTCATCGGAAACGGGAGCCGCAACCGGCGCAGGCCGCTGGATCGTCACCTCGGCCGCTCCATCCGCAGCGGAAGTGCGGGCCGACGCATCGACAGGCGCAGGCACGGGTTCGGGCTGGGACCGTTCGGATTCGGGTTTAGAATCGGGTTCAGGCTCGGCATCGGTCTTCTCCTCCCCGGATTTCGAACGATGGTCGGTGACATTCACGACCGACTGTTTGACCAGATCGACGATCTTGCCGCCCTTGTCCACCATTGCATTGCCTGCCGTATTGACCGTATTGATGAAGTTGCGGTTGATGAACACGCCCGTCAGAATCCAAGCGCCCAGCAACAGGATGATATTTCCCAGCACGCCGATCACGCTCGTCAGCCTCCGGGCGACCTCGACCCCGAAGGCACCGCCCCATCCGCTGCCGAAAACGGCCCACTTCTCGCCGAAGGCGAAGCCCAACGTAAGGGAGCCCAGAATCAGGATCAACAAAGCTCCGAGCACCGAATGGTTGAAAAGCAGCGGACGCTGGCGGATGATCCGCACTCCGACCATCGTGACGATCAGGGGCAAAATGATACCGAACAGGCCGAACGAACGCCCCACCAGACGCTCGGCCAACCAAGCCCCGGCGTAACCGCAGGGATTCTCGATCGCATCCGACAGGTCTGCCAGGCGGGGATCCTCCTGTTCGACACCGGACACAAGGCTCATGTCGGCCCGCCAGTCGAAATAGTAAAACAGCACCGAAGCCGTCAGGAAAAGCCCCGCGAAAAGCAGCAGCAAGCCCAGTATCCAACGCATGCTGTCACGGTTGGAACGGGAGGTAGCCTGCGGGCTTTTTGCCGAACTGTTTTTCTTGGTAGCCATATCGTATATTTATCGAGCGAAGGTAGGGATTTTTTTCGGAAAGTTCAAATGCAGGATCGGTTTCGAAAGGGCCGCCCCCCGATTCCGTTTCCGGACCGCAGCCGGTGCGGAGCCGCTAACCGAAAGCCTTGCATTCCAGCCGCGACCGGTACGCTTCATCCGCAAAGGTAAGGAATCCGTAATTCGCGGCGGCGCCTTTTTCGGCCCGCAGGTCGTACTGGTCGAGCAACTGCCCCACCCTGCGTCCTACGGCAGGCGAAGGATCGACCACGGCAACCCCGCGTTCACCGATCACCTGCCGGAAAACCGGGAGCAGGAACGGATAGTGCGTACAACCCAGCACGATCTGGTCGGCACCCTCGCGGATCATCGGCTCCAGCACGCGGCGCACGGCCTCCTCTGCTTCGGGCGACTGCTCGCGGTCTTCCTCGACCAGTTCGACGAACCCTTCGCCTACGGCGGTCAGCACCCGGATATTCTCCCCGTAACGGGCCGCCGTGCGGCGGAACAGATCGCCGTCCAGACTCCGGGCCGTAGCCAGCACCCCCACTACCCCACTGCGGGTATTCAGGCAGGCGGGCTTCACGGCGGGTTCCATCCCCACGATAGGCATCTGCCGATATTTGCGGCGCAGAAAATCGATGGCCGCAGCCGTAGCCGTATTGCAGGCGACGACGACCATTTTGCAACCGGCACCAACCAGCCGTCCGACCGCCTCGTCCGCCAGACGGCAGATCTCATCGGCCGGACGCGCACCATAGGGACAATTCTTACCGTCGCCCAGATAGACGAGCGACTCCTCCGGCAACTGGCGGCGGATCTCGCGCCAGACCGTCAGGCCGCCCAACCCCGAATCATATACGCGGACAGGCCGGTTATCCATTTCGTTCCTTCAGTTTTTCAGTGATAAATTCGAGGATTTCGTCGTCGCTCATCGCGCCGCCGTCGATCGTCAGCGCAGCCTGGCCGTAAAACGGCTCCCGCTCGGCCATGTTGCGCGACATGAATTCGACCAGCTCCCGGTCGTCGAGTCCCCTCAACTTGGGGCGCTTCCAACGTCCGTGAGGACTCAAACGCGCTGCGATCTGCTCCGCAGAACGGCGGATATAAACCGTCAGACCGGCTCCGTTCATACGGGCCATGTTGTCCGCCCAGACGGGAAGCCCGCCGCCCGTGGAAACCACCAGGTCGTCGCCCGAAGCGATCAGCTGTTCGAGCATCCCGCGCTCCGCCTTGCGGAAATACTCCTCACCGGCGTAATGGAAGATGTCGCACACGTCGGCACCCTCCTGTTTCTCGATCCGGTCGTCGGTATCGGCGAAGTCGTAACCCAGCCGCCGGGCGAGCCGACGGCCGATGGTGGTTTTTCCGCACCCCATGTATCCGACCAGAAAAACGATCATATCCTAACTCCTAAAATAAATTCAACTGCTCGGTATCGACGATCACCTCCTCCGTGTCGCCTTTCGGACGTTCGATTTCGAACTCGGCGTCCGTACCCTCGACGGTCATCGTTTCGGGCAGGTCGAAATCCCCCTCCGAATCATTCGGAGCATCCTCCCCGGACAGCTCCGGCCGCTCGGGTCGCTCCGGCTCCACGAAAGCGAGCGTCGCCACGTCGTAAGTCGTAAGACGCTTGCCCTTGGCCCGGTGGCTCTTCACGCCGACGAAACCGTCCACGTCGATCTCCTCCGCCGGACGCGAAGCCTGCGCCCCCTGGAAAGTCAGCACCAGCACAGCCCCCGGGCAGGACGTCACGGCCACCAGATCGGCATCTTCGTCCAGGAACGGCTGCATCTTTTCGCCCTGCTCGGCCGTAAAGCGCTTCAGATAGTAGTAATTCTGCGAGCGGTCGAAATAGGCCACCGCATAGACCGTATCGGGTGAATATTTCGACACGTGAACCGTATCGTCGGGAAAGTGCTGCGTAATGTCGAAATTCGTCGTGTAATAGACGTTCTTGGCCGTGCGGACAATGAGTTTGTCATCCCCCTGGAACTCACCGAGCAATACGCCCCGGCCGTCCGTATTGAGCCGGTGCACGTCTTCGTCGTACCAGATCTGCTGTCCTCCGAGGGTCGAAGTACCCCGCTCCTTGAGGACGATCTTATGGATGCCGTAACGCGAGAAGAGGTTGCCCTGGCTCTGCCGCCCCTTGATCGCCACGGTCGAGAAATCGAGATCGACGATCACCTTCTTCAAACGCGGACGCGGCTTGAAGTAAATCTTCAACACTTCGGCCTCACCGTTCGGATTGACAGACATATAGAGGATTTCACTCTTCGGATCGCCTTTGGTGATGTTGTACTCCTTGTCGCGCGTGATGCCCTTGATGGCGCAGCGCTTCATCAGGATCGGGCCGTTCTTGCCGTCGCGGTAGAGGACGTTGTAGATCGTCCGCTCGTCGTTGCGCTTGAACACCCCGATATAATAGATATTCTTGTCGAAAAAGGCTTTGTCGCTCACCTTCGTAATCACATAGCGGCCGTCTTTGGTGAACACGATCACGTCGTCGATATCCGAACAGTCGCACACGAACTCGGAATCCTTCATCGACTTGCCGATACCGAAGAAGCCCTCCACACGATCGACGTACAGTTTGGCATTCGTGACAGCCACCTTCGTCGCTTCGATCGAGTCGAACTCACGCAACTCGGTACGCCGCTCGCGGCCCTTGCCGTATTTGTCGCGGATACGCTCGTAATAAGCAATCGTATAGTCGGTCAGATGCGCCAGATGGTGCTGCGTTTGGGCGATATCCTCCTCGATCTGCCGGATCTCGTTGTCGGCCTTGTCGCTGTCGTAACGCGAAATACGGATGAACTTCAGCTCCGTCAGACGCTGGATGTCCTCGGTCGTGACCGCACGGCGCAGCACCTTGGTAAACGGTTCCAACCCCTTGCCGACGGCTGCGTAAGCCTCCTCGCGGGTTTTGCAGCCCTCGATGAGCTGATACAATTTATTAACGATGAAAATCCGCTCCAGAGAAGCCGCATGCCATGCTTCGTTGAGTTCGTTCAGGCGGATTTCAAGCTCCATTTTCAGCAGCTCGCGGGTATGCTCCGCTGAACGGCGCAGGATCTCGCTCACCCCCAGGAAATGGGGTTTGTCATCGCAGATCACGCAGGCATTCGGGGCGATCGACACTTCGCAGTCCGTAAAAGCGTAGAGCGCGTCGATGGTCTTGTCCGACGACTCGTCGGGCGCGACCTGCACGATGATTTCGACCTTCTCGGCCGTATTGTCGTCCACCTTGCGGATCTTGATCTTTCCCTTCTCGTTGGCCTTGACGATCGAATCCTTGATAGACTCGGTGGTCGTGGTGTAGGGAATCTCGGTGATGGCCAGCGTCCGCTTGTCGATCTTCGAAATGCGGGCACGCACCTTGACCGTACCGCCCCGCAGTCCGTCGTTGTAGCGGCTCACGTCGATCATGCCGCCCGTCGGGAAATCGGGGTACAGCACGAAATCCCTCCCCTGCAAATGCGCGATCGCCGCATTGATCAGCTCGATGAAGTTGTGCGGCAGAATCTTCGACGCCAGACCGACCGCGATACCGTCGGCACCCTGCGCCAGCAGCAGCGGGAATTTCACGGGAAGCGTCACCGGCTCCTCGTTACGGCCGTCGTAGGAGCGCATCCACTCGGTCGTCTTCTTGTTGAAAACCACGTCGAGGGCGAATTTCGACAGGCGGGCTTCGATGTAACGGCCCGCAGCGGCTTCGTCGCCGGTGAGGATGTTGCCCCAGTTGCCCTGACAGTCTATCAGCAGGTCCTTCTGTCCCAACTGCACCAGCGCATCCTTGATCGAAGCATCGCCGTGCGGGTGATACTGCATGGTCTGGCCCACGATATTGGCCACCTTGTTGTAACGACCGTCATCGACGGCTTTCATGGCATGCAGAATACGCCGCTGCACCGGCTTGAGTCCGTCCTGCACGTGCGGAACGGCTCGTTCCAGGATGACATACGAAGCGTAATCGAGGAACCAGTTACGGTACATACCCGTCAGCTTGCGCACGCCGCCCTCCTCGGAGAGCAACTTGCCGTATTTGCCCGTCGGAGCGGCGGACTCTTCGGCCCCGACACTCCCCGCAGCGTCATCCGCCGCCGCAGGAACCTCGCCGGGCAGATCGTCCCGTTCCGTCATATCTTCTCTTTGTTCGCTCATAATCTATGTTCTGTTTTCGGTTTCGCACCGGCACCGCACAAGAAAACCGCACCGGTCGATAAGAAACGGCGGTTACCCGATCGCCAGGTCGCTCTCCACGATATCCTCCTCGATACGCAGGTTACCGATAATAAAGCCCTGCCGCTCATAGGTGTTCTTACCCATGTAGAACTCCAGCATATCGTGGATCGGGTCGTCCTTCGTAAGCCGCACCTTATCCAGGCGGATATCCTGGCCGATGAACCCCCGGAACTCGTCGGGAGAAATCTCACCCAGACCTTTGAAACGGGTGATTTCGGCGTTGGCGCCGCATCGTGCGACCGCCCGGTTTTTCTCCTCCTCGCTGTAACAGTAATGCGTCTCCTTCTTGTTACGCACGCGGAACAACGGTGTCTGCAACACGTACAAGTGTCCGCCGCGGATCACGTCGGGAAAGAATTGCAGGAAGAAGGTCATCATCAAGAGGCGGATGTGCATGCCGTCGACATCGGCATCGGTGGCGATGACGACCTTGTTGTAGCGCAGGTTGTCCATGTCCTCCTCGATGTTCAGCGCCGCCTGAAGGAGGTTGAACTCCTCGTTCTCGTAGACCACCTTCTTCGTCAGCCCGTAGCAGTTCAGCGGCTTGCCGCGCAGCGAGAAGACCGCCTGCGTACGCACGTCGCGGCTCTTGGTGATGGAGCCCGACGCCGAGTTGCCCTCCGTGATGAAG
>OGDQ01001643.1_pt1 | contig 12368 bp, 10 predicted proteins | sample 1570451 | NCBI WGS metagenome assembly OGDQ01 (sample SAMEA2582171, study PRJEB24529) | metagenome | biome: Human gut stool | place: China | collected 2011 | reverse complement strand
GTGATTACCTATGATGGTATTGATGTCAAGTTGATTGAAAAAGATTCTCTTCGTCGCTCACTTGGAATCGTGCTTCAAGATACCCATCTCTTCACAGGAACTATAGCTGAAAATATTGCCTATGGTCGTGCCGATGCGACACGCGAGGAAATTCTTGAAGCTGCCCGTATTGCTAACGTGGATTCCTTTGTGCAACACTTAGACAATGGGTACGACACTGTTCTGACAGATGACGGTGCAGGCTTGTCCAATGGGCAACGTCAGCTGATTGCCATTGCGCGTGCTGCCCTTGCCAATGCACCGGTCCTCATCCTTGATGAAGCGACATCCTCTATTGACTCTCGTACTGAAAAAATGGTGCAAGAGGGGATGGACCGACTTATGGAAGGCCGTACGGTTTTTGTTATTGCGCACCGTCTTTCAACCATTGTCAATTCTGACGTTATCATGGTTATGGATCACGGACGTATCATTGAACGTGGTGACCACGATAGCCTTATGGAGCAAGGTGGAACTTATTACCGACTCTATACTGGTGGTCTTGAAATTGATTAATACTAAAAAAACTCAGGTTTTGCCTGAGTTTTTTTGCATCTGCATAAAATGTTTCTTTTGAGACTTTTCTTGCAAAAACGATAGATTTGATATCCTAAATCTCAACTTCTTCTAAACCATGTGCGTCTAGTCGGTAGATCTTTTGGCAGACTTGTCTGAGGTAGTTGACATCATGTGATACTGTAAGAATTGCCCCAGAATAGTTCTCGAAGAGCTGTCGGACTTGGGGCTGTGAGGTGGGGGAGAAATTTCTGGTTGGTTCATCTAGGATAAGGAGCTGAGGGGCTTCTAAGACCAGGTGTAGTAGGAGTAGTTTTCCTTTCTGTCCTCCAGATAAATCAGAGATTGCATGGTTCATTTCATCATGACTAAAGTTGAGGTTAGCGAGATGGGAGCTTATAACCTCTCGTTCAGACTTGTCGCCAGTCTTACTCAAAAACGCTATTGGAGACAAATCCAGTGGCAAGATAGTGTCATAACGTTGGGGCATGTAGCCAATGGTCAGGTCTGTCTTCTGGCTAAGTTTTTGGTAGAGATAGTGTAAGAGAGTAGATTTACCGCAGCCGTTATCTCCAACAATACCAATTTTTTCCTGGCCTTTCAAAGAAAGTTTGAGGTGGTCAATGGTCAGGTGAGGAGCTATGTTTATCTGCTTTTCATCCAGATTTAAGAGATATTTCCCCTGAGGTAGAGGGTCAATATGAGAAAAGAAAAGTTCAATACTGTCTTCTTTATCAGGCATCTGTGTCATATCTTGGGCAAGGCGGTCGTAGCGTTTTTCTTGTGAGAGGACTGCTTTCATCTTTTTAGCAACCAATCGTCCTTGTGTACTATCATGCGTATTGCGTAGGGTGGTTTGGACATTTTGTTTGATACGGCGATGCTTAGCCATGGCTTTGTCATAGGCTTTTTTCTCGGTTTTCGCTTGCTGCATCTGTTGTTGGTAGCTATCAGTGCGTTGTTGGCTATAGTTATCATAGTCGAGGTGCTCCACACTGGTCCTCGCCTGTCGACGACGTTTAAGGAGTTCCAGATGGATAATGGTATCCGCTGTCTGGCTTAGTAGGTCCTCGTCATGTGAGATATAGACAATCGTTTTATCAGAGTGCTTGATAAAGTCTTTTAACCAAGTCATAGTAGTCAAGTCCATATCGTTTGAGGGCTCATCAAGAAAAATGACGTCGTGGGGACGAGCTAATTCTCGGATGAGTTGAATTTTGAGTTTCTCACCACCTGATAGAGTGGAGATAAGCTGACTACTAGCAAAACGCTCACTATCAAAATGAAGTTCATCAGCCAGACGATAGAGGGTGGCATAGTCTAGGTCATAAGTGTCCGCAAAGAAGTAGTCGTTAAGGGTTAGAGATTGCAAGCTATCCGAAATCTGTTGGGGAATATAGACCTGTTGGTTATCTGCTTTGTTAATAGTTCCCTCGTAAGAAAGATGATCAAAATGTGCTTTTGGACTGACTAGAAGGGCAAGGAGACTAGATTTTCCATTGCCTTCCTCCCCAATGATGGCGACTTTTTCGCCTGTAGCTATCGTTAGATTTAGATCATGAACGAGTTCACGCAAATCCTTGGTATGTGTTATGGTTAGGTGTTGAATCTGTATCATAGGACCTCCTAGGTCAGAGTATTTGTCGATATTGTTTCATGGGAAGTAGTTTTTTACTTCAAACAATATCAAAGGTCAAAAAACAGTCCTACCTTATAAGATAGAACTGCCTTGAAACTAGCTAAAAAGCCCTCTAGGAGATAGTGATAGTGTGGATGCAAAAAAACTCCGATACCATCAACAAGTTTTCTACAGAAAAAGAGCGCAAAAAAGACATGAAAACAATCTATCAAATAAAGCAGGTTTATTGTGAATAGACTTAGTTGTTCATGTCTCCATTTACCTCCGAATGTTACTTGTCTTGATTTTACGCTGTCTAACGGATTTTGTCAAATGAAAATCAAAAATCAAGCCCTCTTAGACCGTCGATGCACCTTATCAACAGTCTCCACCTATGCTATGAGAGAAATAGGACAGTTCTACCTTATTATAGAAAATAAGTTTATATAAAGTTATAAAGAAGCTGAAGTTAATTTTACTCTTGAAATTAGCTGAAAAAGCAGATGTTGAAGATTATTCAAACCAGTAAGGTCTAAGCCTTTCTATACTTAATGATTAAGGTTACTTACAAACGTTATTTGCTACAAAAAAATAAAATCCAAACATTGAATAAATGAACATTCTGGCTGACTCGAACAATTTGGAGCATGGCCAATCTTTTTAGTGTCTAATATTTGTGATGTTCTTTTTGCTGTCTGATAGACTTCTTGGACTTCAATTAGTAAATGCGTCAAGATATGATTGTAGTGTTTGAAAAACAAAAAAATAAAAAAAATTTCAAAAAAGGTGTTGACTTTTTTGCTGGTTTATCCTATAATACAAAACGTGCCACGGATGAGGCAAACAAAACAAAGAAAAACAACAAACCAAGCACCTTTAGCTCAGCTGGTAGAGCAGTAGACTCTTAATCTATTTGTCCAGGGTTCGAATCCCTGAAGGTGCACGAGAAAAGCACTGTTTTAGCGGATGTAGAAGCCGCCGGGACGGTGTTTTTTGTTGTCTGAAGATTTATTTCTGTTTTTGCATGTCAAATACAAAATTTATTTTTCCGAAAAGAATCCCCTTCTTATAATCAATCTGATATAATGAGCGAGAGAGCCAGAAAGATGCCTGCAGATTTCAGGCATTCACTGTTTGCCGGAGGACAGGTATCTGTTTTGGACGGGAAAGAAAAATCTTGCTAGTGAAAAAAATATGAAGAATAGAGGAAGATAGGAATCATGAAAGAGATCAGGATCACGGATATCGAGAACATTAAGATCGGCAGCGCGGAAAACAAGGAAGCCGGAACCGGCTGTACGGTCATTATCTGCGAGCGCGGGGCGGCAGCGGGATTAGATGTGCGCGGCGGCGGTCCGGCATCCCGGGAATCGGAGCTTTTAAAGCCGATGGCGGCTGCTGACGTGATCCAGGCAGTTTTACTCAGCGGAGGCAGCGCATTCGGTCTGGACGCGGCAGGAGGCGTTATGGAGTACCTGGAAGAGCGCGGGATCGGTTTTGATGTGGGGATCACAAAGGTTCCGCTGGTTTGCGAGTCCTGTCTGTTTGACCTGATGGTCGGGGATTATAAGACGAGACCGGACAAGGCGATGGGATACGCGGCATGTGAAGGCGCGGAGAAGAACAACTATCAGGATGGAAATTTCGGAGCCGGGACCGGTGCATCGGTCGGAAAACTCGGAGATAAGTCCCTCTGTATGAAAGGCGGGATCGGAAGCTATGCAGTCCAGATCGGTGATCTGAAGGTCGGAGCCATTGTTGCGGTCAATGCGCGCGGGGACATCTATGACTGGAAGAACGGAAAGAAAGTGGCAGGACTTTTAAATAAAGATAAGAAGACGTTTGCCGATACGGAAGAAGCAGTCTATAAGAGCTATGAAGTGATCAAAAACAAATTCACCGGAGCGACGGAGAATACGACGATCGGCGCGGTGATCACGAACGCGGCATTCCCGAAAAGCAGTCTCTGCAAGATTGCCGGGATGGCGCATGACGGCTATGCCCGCGCGATCCGCCCGGTCCACACGACTTCGGACGGGGACAGCATCTATGCGCTGTCTGTAGGCGATGTGGCGGCAGATCAGGACATGGTCGGCACTCTCGGCGCCCAGGTTATGGCGGAGGCGATCCTGCGGGCTGTAAGGAGCGCAGGATCGGCCTACGGACTTGTCGGTGCGAAAGACCTGTAAGTATATCCGGTCAGACGACGCTGCAAACAAATGGCGGGTTTACATCTGGCCTGTTACACGCAGGTAAAGTCCGAGTTCCATTTCAAGTGCCTCTGTGATGCCGCGCTCATCCAGCTGGAAATGGCAGTTGTGATGCGGGGAAGAGGTGATCGGGCGTTCCGGATCCGCCATACCGATCTGGAAATAGGCGCCCGGCTTTTCAAGAAGGTAATAGGCAAAATCTTCGCCGCCCAGGGCGTCCGGGCGTTCATAAACGGTATATCCGAGATCTTTTGTGACACTGCGGACAGTTTCGATTTCTTCCGGCACATTGATGGCGGCCGGATAGCCAAGCGTCGTTGTCACGTCGCAGGTGAGTCCGAAACCGGCGCAGATGCCTTTGCTGATGGAATGAATGGAGTCGAAGACTTTATCGATCAGCTCATTATTTAAGGTGCGGACATTGCCTCCCAAGGTCACTGTATCGGTGATGATATTCGGATACTGACCGCCGTTGATGTAGGAGACCGTGAGTACACCGCCTTCCAGAGGATTTTTCTTTTCCGCGAGGATCTGATTCAGCGCAGACCCGACCATGCAGGCAACCGGAACCGGGTTTAACGCGTTCTGCGGGTAACCGCCATGGCCGCCTTTTCCGTGGATCTTTACCTCATAGATGCCGATCGCTGCGGAGTATGCCCGCGGAGTCACGGCGATCGTACCAAGCGGAAAGGCAGAAGCACAGTGGAAACCGTAGACGAAATCCACGCCGTTCATGACGCCCTCCTCACAGAGCGTCTTAGCGCCTCCCGGGAGCTTTTCTTCGGCCGCCTGGAAGATAAGCCGGACAGTACCGCAGACAAGCTCCGGATGGGCTGCCAGGATCTTTGCGAAGGTCAGAAGAACCGCTGTGTGGATATCATGACCACAGGCGTGCATGACGCCCGGAACCTCGGACTTATATGGAAGATCATTTTCCTCTTCGACAGGGAGCGCATCGATGTCTGCGCGGAAGGCGATGCATGGTCCCGGTTTCTGTCCCTTTATGATGGCAACGGTGCTGGTCCCGGAAATTCCCTCCATCAGCGGAATGCCGAGGGATGTCAGGGTGCTGCGGATATATTCCGCTGTGTTTGTCTCCTCGAAGGATAATTCCGGATGGCGGTGAAGATAGCGCCTTGTTTCGATCAGCTCTTTCTCATAGGGACTGGTGATGGATTTGACAAATTCTTTCATAAAAACCTCCAATTTTTAGATTGTTGTGGTTGGTGTATTCAAGGAAGAAACGTCACTTCGACGATCACGACCTCATTATCGGTCCCGACTCGCATGGCCGGTCCCCAGACTCCGGCGCCGGATGTGACAACGGATGTCATGGAACCTTTTTTCAGGACTCCGCAGGCGTTTTCCCAGAGAAAATGAACGACGATGTTTGCCGGGAACATTTGCCCGTCGTGCGTGTGACCGGAGAGATCAAGATCGACTCCGGAATCAGCAGCTTCCGAGAGTTCACGCGGCTCATGGTCCATGACGATGATGGGACGAGAATGATCGAGAGGTTCAGTGATCTCCGAAAAGGTCTTTCTCGGGAGCTGTTCTTTATGCGCCATCTCCTTATCCCGGCGGCCCGTGAGATAGAATGTATCGTCGATGAGCACCGTCTCATCTTCGAGCATCGTGATATCAGCGCGGGCTAAAAATTCAGAGAAGCGCTCATCCCGGACGATCTTTTCCTTCTGGGGAAATGTAAATCCGGCGAGGATCTTCTCATTCACGTCATGGTTGCCCCAGCAGGCATATGTGCCGTACCGGCTTTTCAGCCCTGAGAGGATATCGGCGACGCCGTCAGGATCCCGGATCGCATCGTAATCGTTGTCGAAAAGATCCCCGGCAATGCATACAAGATCCACATGTTCGCGGTTGATGTCGTCCACGATCGTACGCACATGGGATTTTGTGGAGTTGTATCCGAGGTGAAGATCGGCGATCAGGGCGATCCTGAGTCCCGGAAGTGAGGAGCTCTTTTCAATCACGACCGGGTCATGGCGCACATACACGCGTCTTGCGTGCAGGACACCGTAGACGCTGACTGACAGGATCAGTGCGATGGCAAAGCCTCCGAAGATCACGAGATTTTTCGGCATGGTATGCAGCATGGCAGGGTATCGGTATTTCATGAAGAAGGAATGACCGGTGATCCTGCGGACCACATCGAATACGAGGATGAAGAGCAGGATATATTCCAGAGTGCCGAGCCAATAGTTGCTGATCACGCGGAGAAAGTGGTGGAACGGTTCCCTTGTGATCAGAAATCCGGTCAGCGGGCTGATCGCGAAAAACAGATAGATCACCGTGACGGGGATCCTGAAAAACGGGGAATGAAGCGCCGGTGAGCAGGAATCTGCCCAGGCGTAGAGCCATAAAAGAATGTATGCCTGAAATAACAGGTAGATCGGAGATAAAAATACTGCTAACATTGTGTACTCCCGGTGATAGTTAAGAAAATTTGTAATGATGCGCAGAAACCAGAAGGTTCATGCCGGACCGTTTCTGGTGTTAAGTATAGCGGGGGATTTCCGGTTTTGCAATACCCGCCGGAAGCATAGAAAAGAGGTTTATATGATCGATCTGACAGGAATGATCTCCATTCCATATTTAAAAAAGACAACATTTACAGGAAGCGAAAAAGGGACGAATTTCATGATCCGTAAGGTGAGCGGGGAAGAAGGCGAGCCGGACAAGATCCAGGCGATCACCTGGCCGGGACCTTTTATCTTCTCGGTGACGGAAGAGGAAAAAAAGACGTACCATGATTTTGAGTTCAGCGAGGACGGGATCCATGCGGCTGTGGCATGGCTGAACGAGGTGACGCACAGTAAAGAGTAGAAAATCCGGCAGATAGAAAGAGGACACCGGCAGCGGTCAGAACTGTCGGCGTCCTCTTTTTTCGCGAACAACGAGCCAAAGTCCGCGCTTGCGCGAGACCTTGGCGACTGTCGCGATAACAAGGGGAAACTCGCGAAGCATGTTTTCGCTTGTTAATGATGCGCACATGCGCCGTATCTTACATCGACGGTGTTCTTGCGGTGAGATCCAGGGTCACATCTGAAAATCTCTGTTTCAGGAGCGCGCAGATCTCCTTGCGCTGTTCCATCAGCTTCGGGATCATGTCCTCGGTGAGCTGGAGCTTCGCACACCACGGAGAGGAAGCTTTCGCTGCACCACCCGCCGGATTCTGGTAGACGCGGACACGGAAATCGCGAAATCCAAGATCAGCGAGAGATTTTTCGGCCCATTCCACATCCTTCAGTACGGAAGCTTCGATGGAAACTCCGGCCGGAACGCGTGTCGCAAGACAGGCGTAAGCAGGCTTGTTCCATGTGAATAATCCTGCATTATGGGAATATTCCCGGACGGAAGCTTTTGTTACGCCGGAAAGGCGGAGCGGGGACAGGACTTTCATCTCTTTTAGAGCACGCATGCCAGGGCGGTCACCTGCATCGTCAGATGCATTTGTTCCGTCCATGATCTCGGTAAAGCCGTCTTCTTTCGCGGCCTTTAAGATCCCGCCAAAGACCTGGTTCTTACAGTAATAACAGCGGTCAGCCGGATTACTCTTTACGACTTGATCGGTCAGGACGTCAAACGGCAGGACCGTCAGGTCTGCCTTTAAAGACTCAGCGAGAAGTTTCGCGTCATCCAGCTCAAACTGGGGCTGGAACGGAGTGGAGACATAATAGGCATGTACATTTACTCCACATGCCTTTGCAGCATAGAGAAGATAAGAAGAATCCGTTCCGCCGGAAAACGCAAGGGCGATCGTGGGATGCTCCGCAAAGAATTCCCGAAGCTTTTCCGAAACGCAGTCTATGGAAAAATTGATCGTATTCATAAATAGATCTCCATCCTTTCATAGTAATTTGGTGGGTTTATTCGTTTATTATAATTCGGCAAGTCATATAAGTCAACTGTTACAGTTCACGGGTATTCCACGACCACTGCTGTATCATGTGGAACTTTCAGTTCAGAAAATTTCTGCCCGTGAAAAGTAAAATTCGAGTATTTTCATTTTTCGATGTTTGTTATATCATAAATTAACAGAATGCCGGTTTCAAACAGGTCCCGGCAGAACAAAATCATAAGGAGGATGCAAAGCTATGGAAGACAGAGAACTGATCACAAAGACATCCGAATATATAGACAGCCACAGGGATGAGATGCTGGCGCTCTGGGAGCAGATCGTTTCCATCGAGAGCGGAACGGGGGATAAAGAGGGCGTTGACCGGGTTGGAGCGGTCCTGGATACGGCACTGAAAAGTGCCGGGGTTGAGACCTCATTGATCCGGATGGAGCATTATGGGAATTTATTGACAGGAGTATTCGGAAAAGAAAATCCGGGTCAGCCCATTGTCCTGATCGGTCACATGGACACCGTGTTTGCGAAAGGAACGCTGGCAAAAAATCCGTTCCGGATCGATGAGAACGGACAAGCCCATGGTCCGGGGATCCTGGATATGAAGGCGGGGCTGGTGATCGCGGTCTATGTCTTAAAAGCGCTCCATGAATATGGCTATGATAAGCGTCCGATCCGCGTGGTATTTGCCGGAGATGAGGAAAACGGACACCGCCAGACGAACGCGGAGGACGAGATCCGGAAACTCTGTGCGGGATGCGCGGCGGCGTTCAACTTTGAGACGGGATTTCTCGATGACGGACTTGTTGTCGGAAGAAAAGGTTCCTGCAGAGTGACACTCACCGTACACGGCGTTGCGGCCCACGCGGGAAATGACCCGCAGCGCGGGCGGAATGCGATCCTGGAGATGGCTTATAAGGTCATCGAGATCCAGAAACTTCATGATTTTGAACATGGACTCTTTGTCAATGTGGGCGTGATCCAGGGCGGAACCGTCGCGAATGCGGTCCCGGCTTCCTGCGAGGTGAATATCGACATCCGATATGACAGTCTCGAACGGCTCGAGGAGACTCTTCAGGCGATCAGAAAGATCGCAGAGACAAATACAGTCCCGGATACAACGGCGGAGATGACCTGGACGAAGCCGAGTACGGTGATGCCGGTATCGGAGGAAAACCTGAAACTTTTCAGGCATGTCCAGAAGGCGGCAGACCTGATCGAATACGGACCGCTGACGACGAAAAAGGTCGGCGGATGGTCAGATTCCTGTCTGGCAGCAGCGGAAGGTGTTCCGGTCGTGTGTGCTATGGGAGTAAAGGGCGCGAATAATCATTCGATGGAGGAGTATGCAGTGGTGGATACCCTGTTTTCGAGAGCAAAACTGGCGCTTGCATCCATCATTACACTGTAGAGGATATAGGAATGACAAGAAAAAAATATGACATGCTGACGGACAGTCCGGGAAAGGCACTCCTGTTTTTTGTGCTTCCGATGATCTTCGGAAACCTGTTTCAGCAGTTTTACAACATCACCGATTCTGTGGTGGTAGGAAAATTCGTCGGGGAACAGGCCCTGGCGGCGGTTGGTGCGTCCTATGCGATCACCAACGTTTTTATCGCGATCGCCATCGGCGGCGGGATCGGAAGCTCCGTGGTGATCTCCCAGTTCCTTGGGGCGGGAAACTATGGAAAAATGAAGACAGCGGTCTATACGACAATGTTCAATTTCCTCGGGATCGCGGCATTCCTGGCAGTGATCGGGATCCGCTACAACAATCAGATCCTGGATCTCGTCAATGTGCCGGAGGACATTTTTTCGGACGCCGCGCTGTATCTCGCGATCTATTTTATCGGACTGCCGTTTTTGTTCATGTATAATGTGCAGGCGTCGATTTTCAACGCGCTGGGGGATTCGAAGAAACCGCTGTACCTTCTGATCTTTTCCTCGCTCTTAAACATTGCGCTGGACATGATCCTGGTGATCGTTTTCGGTCAGGGAGTCCGCGGGGTTGCGCTGGCGACACTGATCGCCCAGGGAATTTCCGCAGTAATCTCGTTCGCTTTGCTGATGAGGAAGTTGAAAGGTTATCGGGAAGAGAAAAAAGTCCGTCTCTACAGCGGAGAGATGGCGGCATCCATGGTGAAGATCGCCGTTCCATCCACGCTGCAGCAGTCCATTGTCCATGTGGGTATCCTGCTTGTCCAGGCGGTGATCAACAGCTTCGGATCGACGGCGCTTGCCGGATATTCCGCGGGAATGAGGATCGAGTCTCTGAGCATCGTTCCGATGCTTGCGATGGGAAATGCGATGTCCACGTTTACCGCGCAGAATATGGGGGCGGGGAACATTGACCGGGTCAAGAAAGGCTACCGGATGTGCTATGTGATCGTCCTGACAGCCGGGGCGGTGCTCTGTATCATGTATCAGCTGGCGGGAGGAATGTTCGTGTCGCTGTTTCTTGACAGCGGAAGCAGCGAAGCGTATAACATAGGATTAAGCTATGTGAGATTTTTGTCATTCTTCTACTCCTTCATTGGTCTGAAGGCGTCCACGGACGGACTTCTCCGGGGAGCCGGGGATGTGGTGGCGTTTACGGTGGCGAATCTCGTAAATCTCGCGATCCGTGTCAGTGTGACGAACCTGTTTGCCCCGGTCTACGGGATCCAGGTGGCATGGATGGCGGTTCCGCTCGGCTGGGCGGCGAACTATGTGATCTCATTTGGCTGGTATCTGACCGGAAAATGGAAAAATGTCCGGGTGATCAGGAAATAGGACCCCTGGGGCATGATAGAAATTGTGTATGTACGAGAAAGAGAAAGGACGAAGATCATGGAACAGAAAATACTTGCTTACTTAAAAGAACATGAGGCGGAGATCTTTGAGGACTTAAAGACCCTGGTACTTGCGGAGGCCAGCACTTCGGATATCGAAGCACTGGCAAAGGTGCGTGAAAAGCTGGTAACTCTGATCAAAGAGCGTACAGGGGAGGACTGCTTTGTCTACGAAGCGGAAAACGGACACTTCCCGGTGCGCTTCCAGTACGGGAAAGGCGAAGAGAAGATCCTGTTCATCGGTCATTACGATACAGTCCATCTGATCGGCGCGTTAAAATACTATGCGGAAGGAAATGAACTTCACGGACCGGGAGTCTATGACATGAAAGGCGGACTGGTCTCCGCGATCTGGACTGTCAAGGCCTATAAAGACCTCGGGATCGATCCGGGAAAGCGTCTGGAATTTATCTTCAACGGGGATGAGGAGACAGGAAGCGCGGAGTCCAGTGAGATCATCTGTGAGCTTGCAAAGGATGCGAAAGCGGCGCTTGTGTGCGAACCGTGTACGGCAAACGGCGATCTGAAGACCGGAAGAAAGGGACTTGTCCGCTTTACGGTAAGAGTTCACGGAAAGTCTGCCCATGCTGGAAATGCGCATAAACAGGGCATCAACGCGATTGAGGAGCTGGCGCATGAGATCCTTGCGATCCAGAAACTGACAGATTACGAGGTCGGAACGACCGTCAATGTCGGTGTCTGCAGCGGCGGAACGAAACCGAATGTTGTTCCGGACACAGCCGAGATCGAGATCGACTGCCGTGTGAAGACGGCTGCCGAGGGAGAGCGGATCCGGAAAGCGATCCGTGAGATCCGGACGACCGTCCCGGGGACAACCAGGGAAGTCATCGAGCGGGACAGCAAGATGCCGATGGAGGAGACAGAGGCGAATCTGGCGCTCTTTGAGAAGGCGAAGATCTGCGGCGAGAAAGTCGGACTTTCCTTCTCCCACCAGTTTGTTGGCGGCGGAAGTGACGGAAATGAAGTTTCTGCACTTGGAATCCCGGTCCTGGACGGACTCGGAGCGGCCGGAGACGGCGCTCATTCCGCAAACGAATATATCCTGATCGACCAGTATATCCCGAGGATCGCGATGCTGGCGGCGTTTGTGCTGACGATCTGAGAAGACAGATGAGCCGTAAACGGTGATATAAAATGCCGGAATAAGGAATGTGACAAAACGACGAAAGTGGATTGAGAATCTCTTTTGATATGTTCAGAAAAACAGAAAGGGGCTGTCGCATTAGCAAATATTTTTTGCTGGGCGGCAGCCCTGCTTTATG
>OGDQ01001636.1_pt1 | contig 12403 bp, 15 predicted proteins | sample 1570451 | NCBI WGS metagenome assembly OGDQ01 (sample SAMEA2582171, study PRJEB24529) | metagenome | biome: Human gut stool | place: China | collected 2011 | reverse complement strand
GTAGCTCACTCAGCGTTTTGATGTCGCAGCCCGCCTGCAAGCAGGTGGTGGCAAAGGTGTGTCGGAGCACATGGGGGTGGATCGTGCGCAGTGCAGCCCGCTTCAGATAGCAGCGGATGCTTTTGCGGTAACAGCGTGGCTCGACCGGACGGCTTTCGGTTCCTGAGAGGAACCATGTGTCAGGCGTGACGTCTTTGCTCAACTTGCGAAGGATGGCGACAAGCCCGGTGGAGAGAGGAATTTCCCGGGTGGATTTTCTTGTCTTTGGCGTCTGCACGATGAGTTTTGTGTGGCCGTCTCCACGGGGAATGCGGCAGACAGTACGCTGGATCGTCAGAATGCCGTTCTTGAGATCGAAATCACTCCACTTCAGCCCGCATACTTCCCCGATACGCAAGCCAAGTTCCATTTGCAGGAGCACCCCGATTTTTCTGGGTGTGGGCGGGTCCAGAAGGAATGACCGGAGAGCGGCTTGCTCTGCCAGACTCAGAGGCCGTGGTTCTGCTTTTTTCTGTCGTGGAAGCTTCACACAGAGTTCCAGAGGCGGCATCAGATGGAGGCGTGCCGCATATTTGCAGATACGCTTCAACATCCCGAAGCATTCTTGCGCAGAGGATGTTCCCAACGGCTTGTGGCTGTTGTCGCTGGGTGACAAAATTTGCAGGAAGAGCCGCTCCAAGGTCGATTCATTCAGTTCAGAAACCGGCAGATCGCCCAAAACCGGCAGCAGATATTTGTGCAGAGTATACTGATAGTGCGACAGTGTGGATTCTTTCACGCCCTGTGCAAAGGAAGCAAGCCACAGTTCGGCCAGCTCCGAAAAGCGCATGGATGCCCCGGACAGCTGATAAAAACCGGACATGGCTTTCCGGCGTGTCAGCTCAGTCTTTACCTCCGAATAGGAATAGCCGTAAAGATACCCCCAGATGGCTTTTCCATCGGCCCGTCCTTTGATATATCGCCCCTCCCAGCGGCCATCTTTGCGTTTATGAATATTTTCTCCTCGTCTTGCCATTGTAAATCTCCCCGGTTGGACACCTATCTGACCATTTATCCCAAACTTAATGGAATGTTTCGGTCTTTTTCCCTCTGAGCGGCTCTTGTTTTTGCACAAAATGACGTAATATAACACATTTATGCCGAGTTATCGCATTACATTTTATGGGAAATGCTATTGAAGCGCAGATAGAATTATGATAAAATAGGCTGAGAATTAAGACAACAAAGAATAAAAAGCGGTATCCTCCATTACCTCAATGGAAGATACCGCTTTCAGTATGGCTTGTTTTGGCCGTTGGATACATGCTTTCTCGATTTTGCTCCGGTCTGGGGAGAGAAAACAACTTTTTCGTTCTGCCGGAATAGGGTGGGGCCTGAATTTTTAACCACCCCGCCCCTGTATGTGGAAAACTTCTCGATTATCGTTCCCAAAACAAAAAGCCGGCATACCATGCGTAAATGCACGATATACTGGCTGATTTCGTTTTAGATGTGCTTCACTGTTGAAAGACCGTTCCAACGTCAGATTCGTGTTTTTGCTGCTTTCTGCAAACTCATCCTATAGCAGGAACGCTAGATTCCTCAAGGGTCTTTTCGATACAGGTGGTCTTCCTGAACCAGAAGCAGGTTCGGATTTTCTGCGGACATCTCTACCAGCCGGTCGGTGAAGCCACTCTTGGAAAACAGAGCATATGCGATTTCATAGCCTTTGAATACGGTCGTCAGTTCTTTGGACCGGCCTTTTTCCTGCAAAGCGGAGTAAACAGCCACGTCCACAGGCTTTGCATGGTATTTGCACTCACCAAGGAAGAGCCGCTTGTGCTGGTTATCTACCGCCGCAACATCAATTTCAGTGTCTCCCTCAGTATCGTTCCGCCAGTAAGAGCCGATGCGTGACGGTGAAAAGGCGATTTTTCCTGTCCGGCACAGCTCTGCAAAAATATTCCGACAGATGCTTTTATACACGAATGCAACGAATTTCTGCTTGAAGTCCTTGTTCATCTCATCCAGAACGATCTGCTGGTTGTCCAGTTCCAGTTCGCCTTTGAATGGATACACATACCGGAACCAGAAACGGATAAAATTGTCTGAGACATAGTACAGACCTTTGCGGGAGCGCTCCGGGTTCTTCTCTGTAATCGGCACATTTTTGGTGACGAAACCAAGGTCGATCAAGGTTTTCAGGTAGGGCGTGATGGCGGATGTATCCTGCTCCATCGCTATTCCGATTTTGCTCAGTTTGTGGTTGCCGTCCGAGATGGCCTTCAGGACAGAAAAATAGTTGATAGGCGTTTGGACCTCTTCATTGAGGAGGAAATCCGGCTCTTCATACAGAAATCCGTTTTTGGACAGCACAACGCTGCAAATCTGCTCCGTCAAAGGTTCATTTGTCTGGAAAAATTCCATATATTGGGGTACGCCGCCTGTGATGGCATACTGCTCTACCGCCTGCTCGAATGACAGATTCTGCGCCGCATACACATCGGCAAACTGCAGCGGCGTCAGCCGGATCTGTGCTGTTCTGCGGCCATAAAGGGGGCTGTTATACGCCAGTGCATGTTTTTTCATCATGCTGATGAGCGAGCCGCAGAGGATCAACATGACATTGTGGTCTTTCAGCGCCTCATCCCACGCGTTCTGCAAGATGGACGGAAACTCCGGGTTCGTCTTTACAAGATACGGAAATTCATCTATGACAAGTACCTTCCTCTCGTCCGGGTGATCGTCTGCGACCACTTGGAACAGGTCGAGCCAGTCTGTAAATGTCACTTTACTGAGCATGGGATTTTTTGTTGTCCGGGAAAGAACTCCGGCAAATCGCTTCATGCTCTGCGCTTCGCTCTCCGTTGTTGCCAGAAAGTAGAATGCACGCTTGTCCTTGATGAATTCTTTGATCAGCGTTGTTTTTCCGACGCGCCGTCTGCCGTAGATTACTACAAAACCGCTTCCACGGTTCAATTCGGTGTTCAGCGTCGCCAATTCAGATGTCCTGCCGATGAAATCCATACAGCCCACCTCTTTTAGTATAATCTGAATTATGATAATTTTAATTATATTGTATTCGCGGTAGGGGAATCTGTCAAGAGTCAGATGCTCTTCCAACAATAGTCCTTATGTATTTCTACCATCAAACAGCTGCCTTAACGTCAGATTTATATTCTGGGGCAACATTTGTCATTATTATATGTAGAAAGATGACGCTTCTTGCCCCAAATCTCACAATGTTTAAAACTCAACCAAAAACCAGAATAGCACATCTCTGCTTTCATTTGCTTTTCCATCTTTGACTCTTTTTTTATCGCGTCCTCGCACAGCTTGTACACCATAGATTGCGAGTTTTTTGTTCAGTGTGGTCGGTTTCATTGGACGGTTTCTATACTCTGCAAATACTTTTGATATCATAATGCCTGTATATAAATCTTTCCATTTCATTGGCTGATTGAGGTGTTCTTTTATCCAATCCACCAGTACCGGCATCCGATATGGTGAGATGCTCTGCTTCAGGGTGCGGTCCTTGATCTCAATTCCCATCCCAATCGCTTTTGTTGTGAACAGAAAACGCTTTTGGAGCATTCGGTCTTTGATGCAATCCTCAAGGGAATCCAGCTTCTTCCCGTACCTTGCATTGTTTTCAGAGCAGTAGTACCCGGCGGCATCACCGAACAGCTCTTTCATTTTGACAAGGTCATCACCGCCGGACATAAAGATAACGGCTTTTTCATCCGCCGGGATGTCGTGCAGTATCATTTCCAGATTGTCTCGTGCGTAGAGGTACATCCGTGCAATGTGGGCATTATTCTGTGGGAGCGTATAGATACGGTCAGGCGGCGTTTCAGTGGCGGCATTCAACATCTCGTACACCTGCCCGCCGGTTGCGCTCATATAAATTACCACATGGTCTTTCTCTGCTCTTTGCAGAACTTCCAACGATAGATAGGTGTTGATATTATAGGTGGAGAAGTCCGTGAGGTAGTGACACTCGTCAGCTACAATGTACTTGGGACTAGATAGAGACTCTTTCAGTCTGTCGGGGGCATTTCTGCAGAGCTTTTCAATGTGCTGGTAGGTCTGAATCACCAGAGCATCTTTATAGAGATGTGTTTCATCGGCAGCTTCTTGGCCGATATCGGCGATTTCCGCTTCCATCCTGCGGCGTATCATCTCTGCATGGAGTGAGTTCAGCGGACACAGATAGAGGATAGTATCGTTCTTTTCGCCCGTCAGGAGCCTGTCAACCAACCAGCCTGCCAGTTTCTTTATGATAAACTCATTCTTACCACAGCCGGTTCCGCAGTCCAGAATCACGCGGCCATTCTCCCAGCTCTTGAAGTCCTCTCCAACGATGTCAGACACATAGTGCTTCGACTCATCAGGCATAGTCTTTACCGGCTGATCGGGTACAGCCGTTTTTTTTTTTTTTTTTTTTTAGGCTCCATCGAACCTTTGCTCTGAGGATAGTCCCCAAGTTGAATGATCAAGTCTGAAGTGAACGGCAGTTCGTAGAATTCCTGCCCCCTCTTCCGTCCTTCTTCGTCTTTTCGCCGTTGCTCGTCCGCGATATTGAGTCGTTCCAGCTCAGCAAGTACCGCTTGCGCAGATTCACGGTGCTCTTTTTCTTCATCCTCTGTGACAGGAGCTTCCGCCAACTCCTTCTGGTAATCGTCATAAAGGTGGGTTCCCTCCCGTTCATCGGCGATTTTCAAAAAAAAAAAAATCCGCCGAACGGCCATCTCGTTTCCATAGCTCCTGTTGCTCCTTTCCAATAAAAAATGCAAGGTCAAGCACTTTCACCCGGCCATGCACCATGGTTTCTGCAGCGGTTCGGCACGCTTCAATTACCAAAATTGCCATTGAAAAGTGCGTTCCCACCTGCTAAAATGGAAAGCAGGGAATCTCTGTCTGCAAACAATTTTCCCGTTTCCATGGCCGCCTTCCTGTTACCCTCAGGAAAGGCGGTTTTCTTTATGAGAAAAGATCGGACAAGTCTTCCGGCGCTTCCTGCGGACATGGCTCAGCTTCATTGTATACGTCACAAAGACTCTCGTTCGTGCAACAGCTGATTTTGAGTTCCGGCAGTCCCTCCGCGTTCAGCGTAGGTGTGATGCGGAGGTCTGTGTCGCCGCTCAGTGTGAGGATTAGTCCTTTGCTGAGTGTGGATTCCCACATACTCGGCCAGATGCACCCTTCCTCCATCGTGGTGGTTCGCCCGGATAGAATGCTGTCCAGAAGCAATGCGGCGTCCATCTCTGCCTTTGGCTCGTCTACGTGGAATCTGGCATCCGTCATGTAAATATCGATCATTTTCTGTCTCCTTGTTTTTTACTTTTGGCTGATTGCTCCGAAACGGCTGGCTAAATCTCATGATGAGCACGTTCCGTTTAGCGGGGCATCCTGCGTCTGACGGATTTTCCCCAGTACTGCATCTGGGGCCAACATCATCACAGAGTGGCTCACTTCCGCCTTTGTGCGCTGGAGCTCGGCTATGACCTGCTCCAGCGTTGTCAGCTTTTTTCTGGCCACGCCGTCACGGATGGTATACCTTATGGCAGCATTCAGCGCAGCGTCCAGGGACACATGATACGTATAGGCGTCGTATGCCGTTTTGCCCTCCCGCGTTGTATGAGCTTTATTCAGGATATAGCTGTTGTTGTCGGCGGTCAGATAATATTTTCCACAGATGGGAATCATATGGCTGCCTCCTATGCTCTCTTTTGATGTCCGATAAACTCTTCATAGCATCGTTATAATTTTCCAGAAAGGCTTTTTTGACAGTCCATGGTGCATCACCTCCCTTGAGTTGGACAAGGCTGACTTTCGGAGTGAAACTCTTAAGCCCTTAGGCCTGTTTCCTTTCCCGAACCTTGATGATACCTTCCAGAGTATCTGCAGCAGCCGCATCAGCACTCTGGATGGCCGACGCATAGTAATTCAATGTCGTGGATGTCTGTGCATGCCCAAGTCGCCCGGAAACCGTGGTGATCGGTGCGTGCGCAGCGATAAGGATACTGGCATTGGTGTGGCGCAGACTGTGGAAGTGTACAGGCGGCAGGTCATGCGTGGCCAGAAAGCCCGGGAACCACGTTGTAACCGTCTTGGGGTCGATGGGTGCGCCGTTCCATTTAGTAAACAGCAGGTCGTTTTCCACCATCTTACCCTCTATTTCCACCTTGCGCACCCACTCGGAACCGATTTTGAACCGTTCCGCCTTTTGGTGTTTGCGGTATTCCTGTAGGAGCTGCACACAGTCTGCGCCCATCTTGATGCACCGCCGGGAGCGTTTTGTTTTGGGCGAGGTGAACACCGTGCCTTTGCCCGGGATGTATTGCAAGGTGCGTTCAATGGAGATTGTACCCGCGTCCAAATCCACGTCAGACCAGCGTAGGCCGCAAATCTCGCCCCGCCGTGCGCCCGTGAACAAGGCAAGCTGTGTAATGACACTGAATTGTGTGGGAGTATCCTGCAAGGCGTTCAGTAGCTTGGCAACGTCCAGTTCTTCGAGGGCCTGCACGTCTATTTCTTCGGCCTTGGGTGCTTCTGCCCGCTTGCAAGGGTTTTCCGGCACAAGCCCCCACTGCACCGCCTTTGTGAACACACTGGACAACATTCGGTGATAGTGCTGTACCGTGTTCCCGTTGAGCTTTCCGCCCTCTCTGACGTGCTCTGTGAACGCTTTGGATAGAGGAAGCCCAGCGACCCGGGAAACCTTTTCCGCCGTGCTCTGGCTCACGTTCGCGCCCCTGTGTACGTTCCGCATGATATCTTCCCCAATGCCTGCCGCTTTCGCAATCCCGCCCCGCTTGCCGTGCGGCAGCAGTTCCAGCAAAACAGGCGTTGCCGTATAGGTGCTATCTTCCCGCACGCCCTGTTCCTCTAGGTTCGAGTAAAAGGCCATGAGGTGCGAGGGCTTGACTTGGCAGACCTTGAGTTGCCCCAGCCCGGCGGAGATACGCGGCATGAGCCGCCGATAGTTGTAAACCGTCTTGGGCTTGAGTTTCTTTTCTGCGTACTCGGTGAACCACCGCTCTATCAAATCATCCATCTTCATAGACGCTTCAAGCGAAATGCCGTTGCGCACTTCCTGCTCGAATGCGTCCGCCTGCCGTTTCAGCTCTCTTTCCAGCTTCTTCCCGGTCATTCCCGGCGGGGGCGTATAGGTGCGGTTTACTAGCACTTGACGGCCTGCCCGGTCATAGCCGTTGGAAACCCGGATGCAGTAGGAGCAGGAGCCGTCTTTCTTCATCCGCTTTGTTATCTTTGCCATGTGTCATCTCTCCTTTGTGGGCATGGTCTTTTGTGCATTTTATCCCCCGGCAGTGTTCCGATTTCCGATTTTTGATGTACCATACCACACAACCAGCAAAATGCTAATTTTCGCACGCGCAGCTATTCACTGCGCGAGTTTTATTTTTCGACAGGTTCTTTATTGTCTGGGATGTTAGATTCGGTCTGCTGGTTGTCTTCCTGTTGTGAGAGCAGCCATTCACAATAAGAAATGGCTTTTTCTTTTTCAGCATCAGGCAAAGGACGATATACAGCTAAAATTCTAGCATCCCAAATTTTCCCCAGTTCACTATATAGCTGTTCTCTTATTTCATCCTGCGCTACACTATCGTGTACTGTAACCGCCCTTTCCGCATCTCGCTTCAACTGCAATATCTCGGCAGTTTTCGCCATTCCAACAAATATATGCCCGTCTTCACCGGTCATATAATCAGCATTTTGCCAGAATTCCATAGGTGAACACGACAGCGCCTCAGAAATTTTTTCTAACATATCAAATTTGGGCTCACGCACATTTCGTTCGTATTGTTGAATCGTAATTGTTGCAACGCCAACTTTTTCGGCAAGCTGTTTCTGTGTAAGTCCTGCTCTCTTTCGCTTTTCTTGGATAATTTTTCCTATTGTCAAATAATCACCCCGTTTGTAACACTATATCACATTAAAAAAAAGCATTCAATATGAATTCGTGTTTTTCTATTGACATATTCATTGCGAATCGATATAATACATTCAAAATGAATGCTCACTAGGTGAACAAAATGAAGCTGAAAGGCAATCTTGAAATCATGGCAGCCCGGAAGGGCATGAAGCTGAGCCAACTGGCCGACAAGGCAGGCTTGTGCCGCCAAAATCTTTCTACAATCAAAAATCGTGGCACTTGCACGGCTATGACCGCGTGCAAGATTGCCGCCGCACTAGGCGTAGATGTGACCGAAATCGTTGATGAAAACCACTTGATGGAGCAGTGATTAAAATTCACTCTGTCGAAGATTCATTTTCATCAACGATTTTTGATGGGTAAAATCCGCACCATCTATCCATAAAATGGCCGGGCATCTCTCCCAAAATCCCTGAAATCTATGATACAGGATGACACCAGGTTTACTCAGATGAACTTAGGTGTACTCAGATTGACTTTGACGCAGCGGACTTTATTTCAACAACGGTTCATGGTATCAATTTTCAATCAAAATTTTGCGGTATTGCAAAGGTTTTCGTTTTATGGTTTAATGCCGACACATCAAAAGCAACAGAACCCAAAATAACCTGAAGGAGGTTGAAATATGGGTGATACCATCCGTTATCCCAACATGGGAACCGTCAAAAAGGCCGCTGAAATCTATGGACTGTCACCGTCCTATATCCGGCGGCTCTGCAAGACGGGGAAAATCCGGTACGTGAATGCCGGGCATATGTGGCTGGTCAATCTGGACAGTCTGGCCCGGTATTTTGAACAGGGCGACCCGGCGGAAAACAGCCAGACCGTCGGGGGCATCCGCCGGGTAGCGAGGTAGGCAAATGGCTGTAAAACGAATGTTCTCAAGTTCCGTGACTGAAACAGACAACTTTCTGGAATTGCCGCTAAAATCGCAGGCACTATACTTCCATCTCGGGATGCAAGGCGATGATGATGGATTCGTGGCAAACCCGCGCGCCATTATCCGTTCTATCGGCTGTACGGCCCGCGATTTGAAGCCTTTGGAAGCTGCCGGATACGTCATTTCTTTCCCTTCAAAAGTGCTTGTTATCACCGATTGGAAAGTCAACAACAATTTACGCAATGACCGATACAAACCGACCGCATTTCAAAACGAACTCGCACAGTTGAAGGAAAGCACGAATAAGCGATATATTTTAACCAGTCTTGGTATACCAACTGGCAACCAAATGGATACCATTGGTATACCATCTGACAACCAAGTGGCAACCCAGCATAGCATAGCAGAGCATAGCTTAGAAAGAAGTAGTAAGAAAGCCGCCACAACTGCCGCCGATTCTCGCACAGATTCAGGTCTTGCCGAAGTCGTTCAACACTTCGAGCAGGTGATAGGCAGCTTCCCACGCTCTGCACTGGACAAGCTGCAACGCTACCGCGATTCCATTCCCGCCGAGGTAATCTGCAAAGCCTTTGACGAGGCTGCCGAAAGCGGTCACCGGTCATGGAAGTACGCCAACGGCATTTTGAAAAGCTGGCAGGCTGACGGAGTAAGAACCCTTGGCGATGTAGAGGCCCGCCGGGAAGCCCGGAGAAGGCCCGCACAGCCGCTTGAGCAGGAAAGGAAGATGGCAACATGAATCTGCAAAAAGTTCTGCTTGGAGCGCTTCTCATCAAACCAGAGCTGGCACCCTATGCTTTGCCAAACTTGGAAATCGAACACTTTCCGGCAGACCTGCAGCCAGTATTTGCCGCCATATCTGGCCTCTGGAATGCAAGGGGCCGTCTGGACGCGGTGGAAGCCTGCACCCGCTACCCAGAGCAACAAGCGGTCATCATGGAATGCGTAGGGGAATGTGAAAGCGAGTGTATTGCCATAACCCGCGACCGCGTAGAAGAATGGACGCAGCTTGTCAGGGAACAGGCTGCCTTGGCCCAATTCCAGAGTTTGGCCCTTCAGGCTGGAAGCAACCTGACCACCTTTGCAGACCTGCCCAACCTGTATTCCCAGATGGGCGAAGCCTTGACCCTTGACCGGGAAGAACAGAACTTCAAACCCATCGGGGAGCTAGCAGACAATTATGTGCGCAAGCTGGATGAAAAGCCACGCTATATTCCAACCGGCCTTTCTGTACTTGATAAGCACTTGCATCTGTCCCCCGGCAACCTGTTTATCATCGGCGTCAGGCCAAGCGCAGGCAAACCGGGGCTGTCCTTGCAAATGGCCTGTGAGCAGGCCCGGAAAGGCTATAGGGTGTGCTACTTCTCTCTGGAAACCGACCCTGACACCCTGACAACCTGCATCATTGCGAACCGTCTGGCGGTTTCTCTGGCCGATGTGAAAGCCAAGACTGTGCCGCAGTCTGAGCTTGACAACCTCGCAGAGCTGCATAGGCTGCCGCTATTCATCCGTTCCGCATCCGGCAAGGGTGTGGCATGGGTCAAAGCTCAGGCCCAGCGGATGAAAGCGCAAGTCGTGTTCATCGACTACCTGCAGCTGCTGGCCACTGGAAAAGCAAAAGACCGATACCAGCAAATCACCAGCATCTCTATCGCCCTTCATGAGCTGGCACAGACAACCGAAATTCTTGTGGTAGCTCTAGCCCAGCTGAACCGCAATTCAGCTCAATCTCTGCCTACCGTGGCCGACCTAAAAGAATCCGGCCAGATTGAGCAGGATGCAGACGCCATCCTACTGCTTGCAAACGATGTGACCACACAAAACCGCCCTGAGAAGCACTATCATTGCAGTCTGGAAAAAAACAAAGAGGGCGATTTGTGGACACTTCCCATCACGTTCGACAAGGAGCATCAACGCTTTTTGGAGGTAATCACATGAAGCGAAACCCCAACCGCCCGCGTCGCCGGGAACCGTACCACTACGATGCAACCGGCGCGCAGTATATCGCCTGCATCGAAACGGCCCTGCAGCATGGCCAGAGCATCCCGCTGCACGTCTTGCAGGTAGTCTACCATATGCTGTTGCCTTATATGCATAGTTGAACCACCAACCGCATCCCGGCGGTGTGATTTTGAGCGCGCCCAGTAAGGGCGCAGAAAGGAAACATAACCATGAATGACACCCACAAGACCACGGAATACACCGCATCCGTCCGCGAGTATATCAACAGCCTGTCCGAGAACGAGCTGATTGAGTACGGCCACAACGAATTTGACGGGAAAGACCAGATGTTCGCCGCACTGGACACCATCGACAAGCTGGCCGCCCACAACGAAGAAGAAGCTCGCATGGCCTATCTGAACTTCCTTGAGGTCAATCTGTGCGGCTTCAGCACTGAATTTAAGGATTGACTCGCCACACAAAGCAAAAGCCGCCTATCCCTGCGCCAACAGGGACGAGCGGAAAAATGGAGGTTTTTACTATGTTGACCCACATGAAATTCGAGAATCGCCCTGTCCACCTGTTCAATATCTCTGGCCGAAAGTACTATGTAACCCGCAGCTCTGCCCCTCAGACAGGAGCGGTTGCGCTTACGTCTACCAATGGAGCCGCCGCCGTGCTTGCCCCGGCAAACATGAGTTACCGGCAGGCAGCTATGAAGGCTGCACAGATTTGCTTGACCCTCTGAACACGAGAAAAAAGAATTTCCCGAATTTTCGGAGGCCCTAAAAAGACTCCGATTTTTATTCAAGTATATAGGGGAGGGAGGGGGATACCAAACCATGCCCAAAACAAAGAGTGAATCCACAGACGCCGGACGGACGTTGCTTCAAATCATCGACCAGAACGCCGCCGATAACGCCAAGCTGGCCGAGAAGCTGAACGGTGTAGCAGGAGACGCCATTGATACCATCGTGAAGGTGATGCAGGCAGCAGACACACCCAATCCATCGAAACTTCAGGCCGCACAAACCCTGCTGAAAGCCCGTCAAGAGGTCAATGACCGTCTGTTGAAGGACGAAGAGAAAAAGCGTGAAAACAGCTTTGACCCTTTTAGCTTTGCCTCTTCTACCTGACCCATCCACCTGCAGGCTCGATACACGGCCCGCGTGTTATCGTGCCTGCTGTTTATTTTCCGACAATTCCGACGCCTAAAAAAGAGGGCCGAATAATGGAACAGAAATCACAGCAGACCGACCAGCAAGCCACAAACGCAGCTCTTGCCGCTCTGGCTGCCGCCGGGAATAGCTTTGCTCTAGGCCAGCTCTGGGAGATAAACCAAGGCTTTCTCCATCGGCTGTTCTGGCAGTGGTACAGCAAAAACAAGACCACCGCCGACGCCCACGGCTTGACCCTTGAAGACTTCGACCAAGAAGCGTTCTTTGCCGTGCAAGCCGCCGCGCAGGCTTACGACCCCGAAAAAGGCAGATTTCTCACCCTTTTGAGCTACTATGTGCAGAACCAAATCAACAAGGTAGTATGCTGGGAGCGTGGCCGCTATATCTCCACGGAAGACGGCAGACAGGTGAGAATCTCTGCAAACCCTCTGGATGACTGTACCAGCT
>OGDQ01001635.1_pt1 | contig 12405 bp, 12 predicted proteins | sample 1570451 | NCBI WGS metagenome assembly OGDQ01 (sample SAMEA2582171, study PRJEB24529) | metagenome | biome: Human gut stool | place: China | collected 2011 | reverse complement strand
GCTTTTGGCCGATGAGCACGCCGGAATGTCCCAAACAATTTATAGATGTAATGGGATGTGGACGCTCATTGATTCAGTTGACGGCAGATCGGTTTGACGGAGTCTGTCCCAGAGAAAATATGTGGGTGGTAACTTCAGAAAAATATATAGATATTGTTCGGGAACAGTTGCCGGAAATTCCGGAAAGTAATATTCTGGCGGAACCTTGTGCGCGGAATACGGCCCCTTGTATTGCTTTTGCCTGTTGGAAGATAAAGAAAAAACATCCGAATGCTAATGTGGTGGTGACTCCTTCGGACGCATTGGTTATTGATACGGGAGAATTCCGTCGGGTGGTGGAGAAGGCTCTTCGTTTCACTGATGATAGCAGTGCCATTGTGACAATCGGTATCCGGCCGACCCGTGCGGAAACGGGATACGGTTATATTGCCGCCGCCGACCAGCTTCAAACTGATAAGGAGATATTTACAGTAGATGCATTTAAGGAAAAACCGGACAAAGAAACGGCCGAGAAATATCTGTTGGAAGGCAATTACTTTTGGAATGCAGGAATCTTTGTATGGAATGTGCGTACTATTACTTCCGTGATGCGTGTATATGCTCCGGGCATCGCACAAATTTTCGATCGCATTTTCCCCGATTTCTATACAGAGAAAGAGAATGAAACAATCAAGAAGTTATTCCCTACTTGCGAAAGCATTTCTATCGACTATGCAGTGATGGAGAAAGCGCAGGAGATTTATGTACTTCCCGCTTCTTTCGGCTGGTCAGATCTGGGTACATGGGGAGCACTTCGCGGTCTGCTTCCACAAGATAAATCGGGAAATGCTACGGTAGGAACCGATATCCGTTTGTATGAAAGTAAAAATTGTATTGTGCATGCCAGCGAAGAAAAACGAGTCGTCGTTCAAGGACTGGATGGATATATCATCGCAGAGAAAGATAATACATTACTAATTTGTAAACTGGAAGAGGAACAACGGATTAAAGAGTTCTCGAAATAACCGTTATTTCGTTTGCTGATATTCGTGTAGTGTTATCACAAAAGGTATTCGTGATGTATAAGTTGATATCTTTACATCAAGATAATTAGTCGGTAAAAATCCAGAGTGCAGTTATAAAAATAATGCCGGAGTGTATAACTCCGGCATTATTTTTATAACTGCACTTCGATATTTAATTTTCCACCAAGTCCACGTTCTACAATATCAAATAGTGTTTTGAGAGTAATATTTTCTCCATCGTTTTCAACTTTTGATATGAATGTACGCTTCTTGTCAATGCGACTTGCAAGCTCCGCTTGTGTCATATCTAACTTTTCTCTGGCACTTCGTATCTTAAAGCCAATGCGCAAAGCCTCAAGTTCTCGCTCAAGTCTGTCTCGTTCCGGTGCTCCAACTTCACCGTAATACTCATTTTTAATTTGGTCTAATGTCTTTGTATTCATTCTAAAATCTCCTTTTCTTTTTCTTTATAATAGTCGGTCATAAGCCGTTCTGCTCTTTTTATTTCTTCTGGTGGTGTTTTTTGTGTCTTTTTCTGAAAGCCACTTAACAAAACAACCAATTTATTACCGTCAAAGAAACAAAAAATGCGGAAGATATTATTGCCTAGTTGCACGCGAACCTCAAATAGTCCATTAGTACCTTCTATGTATTTTAGGTATGTCGTTGGGATTCGGTCTATCTGCTCGATAATATCTAGCACTTTGATGATTTTATCGCGAACCTTCTGTGGTTGTTTCTTGAAAAAATCATCAAAATATTCTTTATATGTTATGACTTCTCTTACTTTCATCTCACAAAGGTAATTTATAAATTACATAAAAGCAATTTTAGACTACCTTTTCTTTAATTTTTCTCATCATTTTATCCATTTCTTCAGAATATTTTTGCCAACCCATAGTGAGTAACTGTATTCACGAAATCCCTATCTTTGTCCTTCGAAGAAAACAAAGAAATAATAGACATGAAAAGAATGATTTTCAGTTTCTCCTTTTTGCTGTATGTAGCGGGAGCATATGCGCAGATTACCTTGGAAGAATGTCAGCGGAAGACGCAGGACAATTATCCATTGGTACATCAGTATGGCTTGGTGGAGAAGACAAAGGAGTATAATCTTGAGAATGTGGCAAAAGGGTATTTACCTCAATTTGCCCTTTCGGCCAAGGCTTCTTATCAGAGTGATGTAACAGAAATTCCGGTAAAACTTCCCGGAGTAGATTTGAAAGGATTGCCCCAAGACCAATATCTGGTCATGTTGGAGTTGCAACAGAAGATATGGGACGGGGGAGGAATCCGCATGCAGAAGAAACAAACGACTGCGGAAGCGCAGATAGAGAAAGAAAAACTGAATGTGGATATGTATGCGCTAAATAGTCGTGTAAATGACCTTTATTTTGGAATTCTCCTGCTGGACGAGCAAATCAAACAAAATACATTGTTGCAAGATGAACTAGAGAGAAATTATCGTCAGATTACTGCTTATGTGGAAAATGGAATAGCCAATCAAGCTGATTTGGATGCAGTGAAAGTGGAGCAGCTGAATACAAAACAGAAAAGAGTGGATTTAGTATCATCACGTGCAGCTTATTTGAAAATGCTTTCGCTGTTGGTAGGAGAAGCATTGTCTCCGGAGACGGTGCTGGAGAAACCTGTACCTCAAAGTATGGTTTCGGCTGTCAGTGAGATTCGTCGGCCGGAGTTGGCTTTGTTTGATGCACAGGAAGCCGGACTGCAAGTGCAGGAGAAGGCTTTGAATGTGCGTCATCTTCCGCAGTTCGGACTGTTTGTGCAGGGAGCATACGGAAATCCCGGATTGGATATGCTGAAGAATGAATTTTCTCCTTATTATATGGCAGGTGTCCGGCTTTCATGGAATTTCGGTAGTCTGTATACTTTGAAAAACGACCGTCGGGTGATCGAGAAGAAAAGGCAGCAACTGGATAATAACCGGGATGTATTCCTTTTCAATACAAGACTGGAAATGACGCAGCAGGATCAGGCTATCCATTCTTTGGAGAAGCAAATGCGGGATGATGATGAAATTATCCGGTTGCGTACGAATATCCGTAAAGCTGCCGAAGCAAAGGTGGCAAATGGAACGTTGACCGTGACTGAAATGTTACGTGAACTGACCAATGAGAGCTTGGCGCGTCAGTCGAAAGCTATGCATGAGATTCAACGGTTAATGGGAATTTATCAATTGAAATATACAATAAATGATTAATATAACTTCTCCGGATATGAAAAGAATAACAAAAATAGGAATGTGGGGGATAACGCTGATGATGTTATCTGCCTGTGGAAATGGAACACCAGATTATGACGCAACCGGTACATTTGAAGCTACGGAAGTAATAGTGTCCGCCGAGGCTGCCGGAAAATTGCTACGACTGGAAGTAGAAGAGGGTACAAAGCTGGAAGCGGGTGAGGAGATCGGGTTGGTAGATACGGTACAATTGTATTTAAAGAAACTGCAATTGGAAGCCAGTATGAAATCAGTAGAAAACCAGCGTCCTGATCTTGCCAAACAGATTGCCACTACCAAGCAGCAAATTGTCACGGCAGAGCGTGAGAGGAAACGGGTGGAAAACTTGCTTGCTGCAGGTGCGGCCAATCAAAAACAACTGGATGATTGGGACGCGCAAGTCAAATTACTCGAACGGCAGCTCGTTGCACAGGAATCATCGTTGCGTAATAGTACGAATAGCCTTACAGAACAAGGCAATTCGGTTGCTATACAGGTAGCGCAAGTGGAGGATCAGTTAGTTAAATGTCATGTTCAGTCACCTATCGCAGGTATAGTATTGGCTAAATATGCGGAAGCCGGTGAATTGGCGGCTATCGGCAAGCCTTTATTTAAGGTGGGCGAAGTGGATCGTATGTATTTGAGGGCTTACATCACTTCCGAACAGTTATCAAAAGTGAAACTGGGAGATCAAGTGACTGTGTATGCTGACTATGGCAACTCGGAGCAGAAAGCTTATCCGGGGGAAGTGACCTGGATTTCCGATCGTTCGGAATTCACTCCAAAAACAATTTTGACGAAGAATGAACGTGCTAATCTGGTATATGCAGTGAAGATTGCGGTGAAGAATGACGGAGCGTTGAAGATTGGTATGTATGGCGGAGTAAAATTAAAGAATGAAGATTAAAAATTAAAGTCAGGGAAATGGAGAAGGATGTACCCATAGTGGTTGTGAAAGAAGTCGGCAAGAGCTATGGAACGGTAGAAGCGCTGAAAGAGGTTTCTTTTGTGGTAGAACGGGGAGAGATCTTTGGGCTGATAGGTCCTGACGGTGCCGGTAAGAGTACCTTATTCCGTATTCTGACTACTTTGCTGCTGGCAGATAAGGGAACGGCCACGATTGGCGGACTGGATGTGGCAACAGAATATAAACAGATTCGTACGAAGGTTGGATATATGCCCGGTCGTTTTTCACTTTACCAGGATCTTTCAGTAGAGGAGAATCTGGAGTTTTTCGCTACCGTATTCCATACGACTGTTCAGGAGAACTATGATTTAATTAAAGATATCTATCAGCAGATAGAACCGTTCAGGAAAAGAAGGGCAGGAGCTTTGTCGGGTGGTATGAAGCAGAAACTGGCATTGAGTTGCGCTTTGATCCATAAGCCTGATATTTTATTTCTGGATGAACCCACTACCGGAGTGGATCCTGTGTCGCGCAAGGAATTTTGGCAAATGCTTCGTAACTTGCGGGAACAGGGTATTACCATTGTTGTTTCTACTCCCATCATGGATGAAGCCCGGCAATGTGACCGGATTGCTTTTATCAATCATGGAAAGATTCATGGCATTGATACCCCCGAGCGTATTCTTCAGCAATTTGCATCCATCCTTTGTCCTCCTTCTTTGGAACGGGAGGAGGTGAGGCATGAAACCGCTCCGGTCATTGAAGTGGAGCAGTTGACAAAGTGTTTTGGCAATTTTACAGCGGTAGATCATATCTCTTTTCAGGTGAACCGGGGAGAGATATTTGGCTTCCTGGGTGCTAACGGTGCCGGAAAGACTACAGCCATGCGCATGCTTTGTGGATTGAGCAAACCGACATCAGGCATAGGAAAGGTGGCAGGATATGATATTTTCCGGGAAGCTGAACAAGTAAAGAAGCATATCGGCTATATGAGCCAAAAGTTTTCGCTATATGAAGACCTGAAAGTGTGGGAGAATATCCGTCTGTTTGCCGGGATTTATGGGATGAAAGAGCAAGAAATAGAACGGAAGACAGAAGAATTGTTGGATCGCCTGGGGCTTGCTGCCGAGCGGGATACTCTGGTGAAGAGTCTTCCGGTGGGGTGGAAGCAGAAATTAGCTTTTTCAGTTTCAATCTTCCATGAGCCGAGAATTGTTTTTCTGGATGAGCCGACGGGTGGAGTAGATCCCGCTACGAGAAGGCAGTTCTGGGAATTGATTTATCAGGCAGCCGACCAGGGAATCACCATATTTGTCACTACCCATTATATGGATGAAGCGGAATATTGTAACCGGATATCTATCATGGTGGACGGTCAGATTAAAGCTCTTGATACACCTGCCCGTCTGAAGCAGCAATTCGGTGCGGAAACGATGGATGATGTTTTTCAGCAATTAGCCCGCGGTGCGGTGCGCAAAGCAGATTGATTATGAGACAGTTTATAGCTTTTGTAAAGAAAGAATTTTATCATATTTTCCGTGACCGGCGAACCATGCTGATTTTATTGGGGATGCCGGTTGTACAAATTATACTATTCGGTTTTGCCATCAGTACAGAGGTGAAAAATGTCCGGTTGGCGGTGCTCGATCCTTCTAATGATGTGGTGACACGAAAGATAATTGATCGTTTGGACGCCAGTGAGTACTTCACCGTTACTGCACGTTTTCATTCGCCCCAGGAAATGGAAGCTGCTTTTCTGAAGAATAAGGTTGATATGGCGATTGTTTTTAGCGAACGTTTTGTTGATGATCTCTATACGGGTGATGCTCATGTGCAGCTGGTAGTAGATGCGACAGATCCGAATATGTCGACTTCGCAGGTTAATTATGCAACGGGAATTGTTTCTATGGTAGGTCAGGAAATGATGCCGCCCAATATGTCGGCTGCCCGTTTAACGTCGGATATAAAACTGTTGTATAACCCGCAAATGAAGAGTGCTTATAACTTTGTTCCGGGCGTAATGGGGTTAATCCTAATGCTAATTTGCGCTATGATGACCTCAATTTCCATCGTTCGTGAAAAAGAGACGGGTACCATGGAAGTATTACTGGTTTCGCCTGTGAAGCCATTATTTATTATTTTGGCAAAGGCTGTGCCTTATTTTGTGTTGTCGTTTGTCAATCTGATAACAATTCTTTTACTTTCGGTCTTTGTGCTGGATGTTCCGGTAGTAGGAAGTTTATTCTGGTTGATAACCGTCTCTTTGTTGTTTATCTTCGTATCCTTGGCGTTGGGCTTATTGATTTCATCAGTCACGCGTACACAGGTTGCGGCCATGCTGGTTTCCGGTTTGATGTTGATGATGCCCACGATGCTTTTATCGGGGATGATTTTCCCTATTGAGAGTATGCCGTTGATACTTCAGTGGATTTCGGATATACTTCCGGCACGTTGGTATATTCAGGCTGTGCGAAAGTTGATGATTGAAGGAGTACCTGTTGTATTGGTATATAAGGAGATTGGTATCTTATTATTAATGGCGACGGTACTTATTACGATCAGTATCAAGAAATTCAAGTATAGATTGGAGTAGATAAGAATAATATGTTAATGTGCCAATTGGCTGTGTTATACTACATGGCATTGACATATAAACATATCAGCAAATTGAAGAATTATTTATGATAAAGTTCCTGATAGAAAAAGAGTTTAAACAATTGCTTCGCAATTCGTTTCTTCCAAAATTGATTCTTGTATTTCCATGCATGATTATGCTATTGATGCCTTGGGCGGTAAATCTGGAAATCAAGAATATACAGCTGAATATTGTGGATAATGACCATTCGGCTATTTCACAACGTTTAGTGAATAAGATTGCTGCCTCCACTTACTTTCGTTTGGTAGAAGTACCGACCTCGTATGAAGAAGGTCTTCGAAACATTGAAATTGGAACGGCTGATATTGTGATGGAAATTCCAAGGCATTTGGAACGGGATTGGATGAATGGAGAGGATGCTCATGTATTGATAGCAGCCAATGCCGTGAATGGAACGAAAGGCGGTCTGGGTAGTTCTTATTTGTCTTCTATCATTAATGATTATGCAGCCGAACTACGTTCGGAACATCCCGAAGCAGCTACCGTTTCCGGCACTTTCCCTTCCATACAGGTTGATACGCAGGGATTGTTTAATCCGAATCTGAACTATAAGCTCTATATGATTCCGGCATTGATGGTCATGTTGTTGACTTTGATTTGTGGTTTCTTGCCTGCGTTGAATGTGGTTAGCGAGAAGGAAGTGGGGACAATAGAACAAATCAATGTGACTCCGGTTCCGAAGTTTGTTTTTATTTTGGCAAAGCTCCTGCCTTATTGGCTGATTGGTTTTCTGGTGCTGACGGTGTGTTTCATATTAGCCTGGTTAATTTATGGCATAGTACCTGTCGGGCATTTTCTGTTGATTTACTTTTTCGCGGTTCTTTTTGTTCTGGTGATGTCCGGCTTCGGACTAGTCATTTCCAACTATTCAGCAACGATGCAGCAATCAATGTTTGTTATGTGGTTCTGTTTGTTGGTGGTGATTTTGATGAGCGGTTTGTTTACCCCCATTAGCAGCATGCCGGAATGGGCACAAATAATAACGATATTCAATCCTTTGAAGTATTTTATGGAGGTGATGCGAATGATATATCTGAAGGGGAGTGGTTTCTTTGATTTGCTGCCGCAGTTCGGAATATTGTTGCTTTTTGCAGTCGTGTTTAATAGTTGGGCGGTAATTAGTTATCGGAAGAACAACTGAAGATAATAAGGGGTCAGTCCGAAAACCCTGTGGGTATGTTATGTTAATAAGGCGGCATTGCCTGCAAAGACAATAAAAAAACAGCTCGTTTCCCTTTAAGGGAGAGAGCTGTTTTTGATCCTTTTCATCACCGTCTCCGGTGAATAGTAAGTGGTTACTGTATTACTTTATTTCGATTTGTCTATTTGGCTTCTTTACTTCTTCTTCAGAGAGTTTCGGAAGTTCGATATTTAGAACGCCATGTTCTACAGATGCAGCAATTTTTTCTTTGTCTACATTATCCGGTAGAATCATTGTTTGCTGGAACTTAGAGTATGAGAATTCGCGACGCAGATAGCGACCGTCTTTCTTTTCCTCCTTGTTTTCTGTCTTCTTCTCCATGCTGATAACGAGGTTATTATCTTCATCAATGCGAACATTGAAATCATCCTTCGTCATACCTGGAGCAGCCAATTCCACTTTGTATTCTTTTTCTGTTTCCAAAACATTAATTGCAGGTGCAGTAGCATTTGCTTTTACCATCCAATCGTTATCAAAGAAATCATTAAAGATACTTGGTAACCAACTTTGAGTTCTTCTAACAGGCATCATAATTTTAGTCTCCTATCTTTAAGTTAAACATTCAGTTAATTATTCTTAAACTTCGGTTTTTTCACTTCTGATGGTACCGGTTATCCCGGTTTCCATCGTCTGCTCTCGAACCATTGTTCGCTTCTATAAGTGCAAACCTTATGCCAAGTGATTTTTGAGACTAAAATTGTCTATTTGTCATTATAATAATGCCAATTTTGCAATAATAATGACAAAATGTATTCTGTTTTTATTTATTTTATATAAGATAGATATTAATTTGATAATATGTCTATTTCTTCTCGATTAGTTTGAATCTCATTCTTAATGTTTGCCTTTCTTCGTCATAGTCATAGCTAATGATTTTGAAAGTTCCCATTTCAGAAGTATTTGATACATGCAATCCGATACAGGCACAGGCGTCATAATCTCCAATGCGGACAATGCGAAGGGTAGGACTTGCGTCAGCAGGTAGTTTGCTTAAATCTACTATGTCTTTGGCCTGTTCATGTGTCATATACTCAACAGTCACAGGTAGGTTTTGACTGATTGCTTCATTTACTATCTCTTCAATTGACTGAATTTGTTCTGCTGTCGGACATGACGAAAGTATATAATCACATTTGCTCTTTTTTCTTTCGATGTGGGCATTGCGAGAACGTGGACAGCCAAAGGTTTTTACCATGGTTGCATTGAGTAAATGCTCTGCTGTATGCATAGGAGGATACTCCTGCTTGTTGTGGTCGTTGAGTTGAATTTGTTGTTCCATAAATTATTTCAATAACTTTTTATTTTTGATATCTTCTAGTATGCTCATTTGTTGAATTGCTATTTGATTTAATTTGATAAGTCTGTCTTTGGGTGTCAAACCTTCATTTATGAAAACGGCATTTAAATTTTCCATGTTTGATAAGCAGATAAGTTCATTGATTGAGGCATAATCACGAATATTACCTTTTAAATTAGGGTGTGTATCACGCCATTCTAAGGCTGTCATTCCAAACATGGCTACATTAAGGATATCAGCTTCGCTGGCATAAATCATGGATGCTTGCTGTGGGGTGATTTCTTGAGGGATAAGATGCTGCTTGATTGCATCAGTATGAATATGATAATTAATTTTAGATAGTTCTCGCTTTGCTGACCAACCAATTTGAGCTTGCTCTTGCTCTTTGAGACGTTGGAATTCTTTTACTATATATAACTCAAATTCAACAGAAATCCAACTTGCAAATTTGAATGCAATATCTTTGTGGGCAAAAGTGCCGCCATATCTTCCGGATTTGGATATGAGTCCAATAGCACAGGTCGTTTCTATCCATTTTTGAGGAGAAAGAGTGAATGCATTTAAACCTGCTTCTTTTCTAAACCCCTCGAATTCGAGGGGTTTAAAATGGGGGTTATATAATATTTCCCATAATCCTAGATATTCAATAGTCATTCTATTACGTAGCCAGTTGGCAATAACAGTATTAGCATCTGTTGTCTTGTATTTAGCTATGTCGGTTAAAGAAATATAATCTGTATCGTTGATCTTTAAGATAGTAACGTCTGTGGTCTGAACTGTAATCTTTGCCATATTCTGATTTTTCAGTAAAGGTAAAGTTATATTTGGGAATAAAGAAATGTATATCACTTTTTATTCAAGGTATGTTAAACTCACTTCTAATATATAGGCATAAAAAAAGGAGCAACGCCTTGCTCCAACCTTTGTTAACCTTAAATCTAATACTATGAAAAACACATTGCAAAGATACGGACTATTGGGAAATTAGCAAATAATCCAAGAAAAATGGCATGTTATATAACATAGATTAAGAAAAACTTCTTTCGTCTTAACGGTTATTCGATATTTTGGGCGTCTATGTATGGAGTTTTTTTTATCTTTGCGCAAAATATCATATTACTAATACTTAATATAAACATGGATAAAAGAAGATTAAGCCAATGGATGTTATTGGCTGTTGTTTGCTTGAGTTTCTCAATAGGAGAAAGCTATGCACAAAAAAATGATTTTGGAAATTTAGCTCGTTATTCAAAACAAAATGCTGCACTTCCAAAGGCGACGAAGAAAGACAAACGAGTTATTTTTATGGGAAATTCCATTACGGAGGGCTGGGTACGTACTCATCCGGACTTTTTCAAATCAAACGGTTATATCGGCCGTGGAATCAGTGGGCAGACTTCCTATCAATTCTTGTTGCGTTTTCGGGAAGATGTGATTAATCTTTCTCCTGCTTTAGTGGTGATTAATGCCGGAACAAATGATGTCGCCGAAAATACACAAACTTATAATGAAGATTATACATTCGGAAACATTGTTTCTATGACAGAATTGGCAAAAGCAAATAAGATAAAAGTGATTCTGACTTCCGTATTGCCTGCCGCTGCATTTAAATGGAGAATGGAAATAAAAGATGTTCCACAGAAAATTAAATCTTTAAATGATCGGATAGAGGCTTATGCAAAAGCTAATAAAATTCCGTTTGTTAATTATTATAAGGCAATGGTGGATGAAAATCAGGCCTTGAATCCCCAATATACTAAAGATGGAGTGCATCCGACAGGCGAGGGGTATGATATTATGGAGCCGTTGATTAAGAGTGCGATAGAGAAAGCACTCTAAGGTTTATTGATGTAAATTTTGAAATATAAATGCTGTCTGATAATCAAGTTGGGCAGCATTTATTGAATGTCCTTTTTATGATTTTTTTAGTATATATTGAAGGAAACATTGTGCTAGTTGTCTATAGTAACGTGAATACTATCGCGATCGAATTCAACATCTTGTTCATGGTTTCCAGAACCGCTGTTATCGTTATCATTAAAAAAAGTAATCCAAATCCAAAGTATAAAACCAAGTACCGCACCAATAATCATGGTAGAAATACCAAATAGTCTCCTTATGCCGAATATCCAAAATAGCAGCCAAAAGAAAAAGGAACCGACTCCGCAATACACTATAATTGGCAATATATATTGTGCGAATACACCCAATAGAAATCCTGCTAATTTAAGAAGTAAGTAAAAAAACAATATAGCAGCAATGCCGATAAAAATAGTTTCCATGACGGATTACAAGTTGGCTCTTTCAGATTCTCAAAGGAGCTTTTAAAACATAGAAGCGTGAATCTGCAATGCTAAATCTAAGTCGGAACTTATTGAAATGACTTTAATTCAGAGTTATGATAATAGTAACCTATGTCATAGTATGAAAAACCTTTGCTATTTTTCCTGAATAGTCTTAAATTTCCTACATTACCGCTTTTGAGATAAACATATCGCTTCTTTCTTTTCTAAATATGTCTTGAAGAGAGTCGTTGTTCTATTCAAATGCAAAGGTATTAAAAATCTTTTGTATTTTACGAAATAAGTTCAAATATTAAATCATATTTTCTTTTTTCTGAATATTTAGGGTTATGGTGCTGCTTGCTATTCTTTGTGTAAATCCAATTATTGGGTAACTAAAGTTTTCCATCCCTTAATAAAATAACAGATTCTCTGATATTTTCAGTAAACTAGCTATCGTCAAACAATTGATTTACACATATTTGGATATATTTGTTTTTCCATTTTTTTTGGAGAAGCATGAGGTATGCTGTAACTATTACCCTGTTTTTGTGCTTGTTTCGTATTAATGGATGCAGCATCTTTTCTGCTTACAAGAGTCGTTTTCATGGCTTATTTGATGCTGGGAAGAGTTGTTTTTATCGAATGATACTTCGCCCGTCATGGACTGGCACTACTTGTTGACAGGTTTGCTTGTCGTTTTGAGGCGATCCTGCGCAAAAAACAGACAGAGACGAGTGCCCATAGTTTGTTCAAGTGTATAGACATAAAAAAAGGAGCAACGCCTTGCTCCAACCTTTGTTAACCTTAAAT
>OGDQ01001634.1_pt1 | contig 12408 bp, 8 predicted proteins | sample 1570451 | NCBI WGS metagenome assembly OGDQ01 (sample SAMEA2582171, study PRJEB24529) | metagenome | biome: Human gut stool | place: China | collected 2011 | reverse complement strand
GGTGTCTACGCGTATCCGCTTATGCACAACGGCTTCTGGACGGACTGGACACTATTGACTGGACAGATTCGTTAAAAGAAACACAGCGCAACTGGATCGGTCGTAGCGAAGGTGCCGAGATCCAGTTCAAAGTAAAAGACAGCGACCTTGAGTTTACCATCTTTACAACCCGCGCTGATACCATGTTCGGTGTTACTTTTATGGTTCTGGCTCCCGAAAGCGAACTGGTCGCACAATTGACGACTCCCCAACAAAAGCAAGAAGTCGATGCTTATCTGAACCGTACAAAAAAACGTACGGAACGCGAACGTATTGCCGACCGTTCTGTCACCGGTGTATTCAGCGGTTCATATGCAATCAACCCGTTCACCGGTGACGCTGTGCCCGTCTGGATCAGCGACTATGTATTGGCTGGCTACGGAACCGGCGCTATCATGGCCGTTCCCGCACACGACAGCCGTGACTATGCCTTTGCCAAACATTTCAATCTGCCGGTTGTCCCATTGATCGAAGGCTGTGACGTAAGCGAAGAAAGTTTCGATGCAAAAGAAGGAATCGTCTGCAACTCACCAAGACCGGATGTAGCGCCTTATTGCGACCTGTCATTGAACGGCCTGACCGTAAAAGAAGCAATTGCCGCCACTAAGAAATATGTGGCAGAACATAAATTAGGACGCGTAAAAGTGAACTATCGTTTACGCGACGCTATTTTCAGCCGCCAGCGTTATTGGGGTGAACCGTTCCCTGTCTACTATGATGCAGATGGTATGCCTCAGATGTTGCCGGTAGACAAGTTGCCGCTGGAATTGCCTGAAGTAGACAAATTTTTGCCGACCGAAACAGGCGAACCTCCTTTAGGACATGCCGTAAAATGGGCATGGGACACCGTAAAACAGGAAGTTACGGAAGTTTCCAAAATAGACAACGAGACTATCTTCCCGTTGGAACTTTGTACGATGCCGGGATTCGCCGGTTCATCCGCCTATTACCTGCGCTACATGGACCCGCACAACGACCAGGCTTTAGTTGCTAAAGACGTAGACGAATACTGGCGCAACGTAGACCTGTATATCGGTGGTACCGAACATGCTACCGGACACCTGATCTACAGCCGTTTTTGGAATAAATTTCTGTTTGACTTAGGTGTCGTTTGTGAAGAGGAACCGTTCAAGAAACTGATCAATCAGGGTATGATCCAAGGGCGTTCCAATTTCGTATACCGTATCAACGGCACCAACAAATTCGTATCCCTGAACCTGAAAGACCAGTATGAGGTCACTCCTATCCATGTAGACGTAAACATCGTATCAAACGATATATTGGATATCGAAGCCTTCAAAAACTGGCGTCCGGAATATAACGATGCAGAATTCGTATTGGAAGATGGCAAATACATCTGCGGATGGGCTGTTGAAAAGATGTCGAAATCCATGTTCAACGTGGTCAACCCAGATATGATTGTCGAGAAATATGGCGCCGACACGCTTCGCCTGTATGAAATGTTCTTAGGTCCGTTGGAACAGTCCAAACCGTGGGATACGAATGGTATCGACGGCGTACACCGCTTCTTGAAAAAGCTCTGGGGACTGTTCTTCGGCAATACGGACACCTTGCAGATCACGGATGCAGAACCGACAGCCGATGAATTGAAATCATTACATAAACTGATCAAGAAAGTGACATACGATATTGAACATTTCTCGTACAACACTTCCATCAGTGCCTTTATGATCTGTGTAAACGAACTCAGCAGCCTGAAATGCAACAAACGGACAATCCTGGAACAGTTAATCGTTCTGCTCGCTCCATTCGCTCCTCATACTGCTGAAGAATTATGGCATACCTGCGGTCACGATACCACCGTATGCGATGCCGAATGGCCTGTCTACAACGAAGAATACTTGAAAGAAAACTCGCTCACTTATGCTATCTCCTTCAACGGCAAAGCCCGTTTCAGTATGGAACTTCCGGCCGATATGCCCCGCGAAGAGATAGAAAAAGCCGCTCTTGCCCATGAAAATTCTGCTAAGTGGATGGAAGGCAAGACTCCGAAAAAGATTATCGTTGTTCCCGGAAAGATTGTAAACATCGTAATCTAAATTTATTTATATGAAGCTTATAAACAACAAAGTCTATTTTGCTGTACAAGATTACCTGATGATCCTGTTAGGTACTCTCTTGTACGGCTTCGGCTTCAACGCTTTCATTCTGTCGAATGAAATTATCACCGGTGGAGTCAGTGGTATTTGTGCCTTGATCTTTTTTGCCAGCAATGAATTAATCCCTGTTTCAGTTTCTTACTTTGTCATAAACATCGTATTGCTGTTAGCGGCACTGAAAATTTTAGGATTCAAATTCCTGATAAAAACGATTTTCGGAGTGTTCTCCTTGTCGGCTTCTTTATCATTTTTCGAATGGCTTCTGAAAGGAGAGCCACTCTTACATGATCAACCGTTTATGTCCATCATCATCGGTGCATTCCTTTGCGGATCCGGTCTCGGACTTGTCTTCTCGGCAAACGGTAGTACGGGAGGAACGGATATCGTTGGAGCTATTGTAAACAAATACAAGAATATATCGATCGGGCGAGCCTTGCTGTTCTGCGATTTTATCATCATCGGTTCTTCATTTTTCCTGTTCCATGATGTAGAAAAAATCGTCTTCGGTTTCGTTGAAATGTTTGTAAGCAATTATATAATCGACGTCGTCCTGAACGGAAACCGCCAATCCGTCCAATTCCTGATTTTTTCCCAAAAATATGACGAAATAGCCGAACACATCATCAATGATTTAGGCCGTGGTTGCACCATCCTCGACGGCGTAGGAGGATATTCCCGCAAACCGGTCAAGGTTGTTGTATTGCTGGCCAAAACATGAGAATCCGTGTCCATCTTCCGCCTGGTAAAACAAATCGACCACCAGGCCTTCATCTCCCAAAGCATCGTCAGAGGAGTATACGGGGAAGGGTTTGACCAGATAAAAACATAAAACAATCATCCAAACAATTTAAAGCACTTCCATACGTTATATATAATATCGTATAGAAGTGCTTTTTCATTCATACTCAACAAACATGAAACTTGTATTCGCAACAAACAACCGGCATAAGCTGGATGAAGTCCGGAAAATTATATCTGGATATACCGAAATAATTAGCCTCTCAGATATTGACTGCCATGAGGATATACCCGAAACAGCAGACACATTAGAAGGCAATGCCTTGCAAAAAGCCCGTTACATAAAAGAACATTTCGGATATGACTGTTTTGCTGACGACACCGGACTTGAAGTAGAAGCTCTAGACAACGCTCCCGGAGTATATTCGGCACGTTACGCCGGCCCTGGACATGATTCGGAAGCCAATATGAACAAACTTCTCCATGAAATGGAAAACAAAGAAAACCGGAAAGCCCGTTTCCGTACGGTAATCGCCCTTATTTTGAATGGAAAAGAATATTTGTTTGAAGGTGTTGTCAACGGTACGATCATAAATGAAAAAAGAGGTGGAAGTGGTTTTGGATATGATCCCATATTTGTTCCCGATACCTATTCTGAAACATTTGCTGAAATGGGCAATGATATAAAAAACCAGATCAGCCATCGTGCCGAGGCTGTCAAAAAATTGACTGCTTTTTTATCAGATTACACATTTTAATATTGCAATTAATATGAGAAATATATTAACTGTCATCTTACTTTTCTTATTATCATTCTCTGCTTTATCAGTTAATGATAATGACAACATGCTTGGATGGAAAACATACCTTTCCTACAATAATACCAATTGTGTGGAAGAATCCGCTGACCAAGTATTTGTCATAGCAGAAGGTGCTTTATACATATATGGGAAGGAAGATAACAGCATCAAACAATATTACAAAGGAAATGGACTGAGTGACACAGATATCCAGTCTATTTCCTACAACAAACAAACAAAATCACTGTTGATTGTTTATAAAAACTGCAATATAGACATTTTGGAAGAAGGTTCAGTAAAAAACATACCTTATCTGTACACGACAACTTCTTTAAGAGATAAATCACTTAATTCCGTTATGATTTATAACGAATATGCCTATTTATCCATACAGTCTGGCATAGTAGTTGTCAACATGGATAAGAAGGAAATAACCGATACCTATAACTTATCTAAGAATATAACATCCTGTGCTATTTCCGACAATAATATATATGCTTCTACAAAAGAAGATCAAAAGTCTACAGTCATATATGCATCTTTGAATGATAATCTGTTAGACGGATCAAACTGGAAAACATATTCGATTCCGGGATTCCCATCTGAAAACTCCATAGACAAAATATCCTTATTTAAGAATAAGCTATTCTACCTGTCTAAAAATAAAGGTATCTACTATGAATCAAATGGAACTACAGTTCCTTTGGTCAGCAATGCACAAATAAACAATATAAAAATTATAGGAGAAAAACTGGCTTGCATAGCTACATCCCAAGTTTATATTTTCACAGATACAAACACTTTTGACCAAATCAACAACCTATCCATCAAAGATATCAGCACTTATCAGACTGATAAATATTGGATAGCCGAAGGAAGCAAAGGTCTACGTTCTATCAAAAGAAAAGGAGCCAACCAGTTCGAAGCTGTAAATGAAGCCATAACTTTGGATGGCCCGTACTCCAACAGTTCTTATGATATCGTATCAAAAAACGATAAAATATATATTATACCTGGTGGAAAAAATCTGACTGGGGATAATTCCTTTAACAAAGCCGGCTCAATCATGATATACGACTATGAAAAATGGAGTGTATTAGAACCTTCCGACGTTCAGAATAAACTCAATACATGGCCTAAAGACTATACCAGCATTGTCGTCACAAATGATGCTGAAAAAGAGATTATTTACGTATCTTCTTTTGGTTATGGCGTTTTTCAATTCATTGACAGAGAGCCTTCTATCGTTTACAACAAAACAAACAGCCCGCTTGAAAATGCACATGGTAATGAAGGTTTTTATTGTCGTGTAGACGGACTTGCTTTTGATAAGGAAGAAAACCTATGGATGACTAATTCAGAAGTCAGCAAAGCTATCAAGATATTGGATAAAGAAGGAAAATGGCACAGCCTGTCTGTCGAATCGTTAAACGGGAAATACACAATAAATGACATACTCGTCACTTCGAATAACGATAAATGGATTAATATTTCCCGTCCTGCCAACCAAGCCTGTCTAACAGTCGTAACCAACAGTAGCTCTTTAGATGAAGCAACGTCATATGAATTTAAAAACTTCATTGATACAGATGGTAATGACTTTTCTCCCAATAATTATACTTGTATGGCAGAGGACAAAAACGGATATATATGGATAGGAACCAATAAAGGAGCTATATACTTAACAAATCCTAAGTTGGCAACGACAGAAAACAACCAATCTATACGTTGCACACGTATAAAACTAATCAATGAAGAAGGAACTCCTTATTATTTTCTCGATAATACGATAATAACGACCATTAAAGTAGACAACGGAAATCGAAAATGGATCGGAACGGATGGCAACGGTGTTTATGTATTGAGCGAAGACAATCAGGAAATTGTCCATCAGTTCAATACATCCAACAGTCCGCTACTATCTGACAAAATATATTCCATAGAAATTAATGAAAACACTGGCGAAGTGTTCATCGGTTCCGACAAAGGCTTGGTTTCCTACAAAGGAGAAGCGACAAAAGGTAAAGATGACTATTCAGATGTGTATGCATATCCGAATCCCGTACGACCTGAATACAGGGACAAAGTAACCATCACGGGATTGATGGATAACTCGATCGTAAAAATCACCGATCTGAATGGCAACCTAGTCTATCAGACTAAATCTTTAGGTGGACAGGTTATTTGGAACTGCCAGAATACCAAAGGTGTCCGTGTTGCTTCAGGTATATATTTAGTACTTTCTGCTACCGAAGATTCAAAAGAAAGCGTAGTTACTAAAATTGCAGTTATTAAATAAAAGAGGGTAGTATGTTAAATTGCCTTGTTCCCGTGCCAAACGCAGGAACAAGGCAATTTTATCCCCTCTCCCATTTTATTGAGTTTTGTTTACCAAACAATCTTACAATCCCAACCTCTCCGATATCTCCAACATTTTCTTGATCGGACGGATGGCTTTCTCCTGTACTTGTTCGTCGACAAAGATTTCAGGAAGTTCGTATTTTAAACAGTTGTAAAGTTTCTCCATCGTGTTCAGGCGCATAAAATTACATTCGTTGCAGGCACATGTACTATCGGCAGGAGGGGCCGGGATAAACTCTTTACCGGGACTTTGTTTCCGCATTTCGTGAATAACGCCGCTTTCCGTCGCTACAATGAATTGTTTTTTATCCGACTTGACAGTATGCTTCAAAAGAGCCGCAGTCGATCCTACGAAGTCCGAGACTTGTACAACGGGCTGCTTGCACTCCGGATGAGTAATGACTTCCGCATCAGGATATTGTTTTTTTAATTCCAATATCTTTTCCAGTGAAAACTGTTCATGCACATGGCAGGCACCATCCCAAAGTAGCATCCTACGTCCAGTAATACCGTTTATGTAATTACCTAAGTTCCGGTCCGGACCAAAGATAATCTTCGTATCTTCCGGAAAACTTTCAACGATCTGGCGTGCATTGGTAGACGTCACCACAACATCCGTCACGGCCTTTACAGCAGCAGTTGTATTTACATACGAAATAACCACATGATCGGGATGCTGTTTGACAAATTCTGCAAAATCGGTAGCCGGACAGCTATCTGCCAATGAGCAACCGGCATTCAGGTCCGGGACCAACACCTTCTTGTCCGGGCACAACACCTTCGCCGTTTCCCCCATAAAATGAACACCACAGAAAACAATGATATCGGCCGTTGTCTTGGCTGCCTGCTGCGCCAAAGCCAAACTGTCTCCTACAAAATCTGCTATATCTTGGATATCACCCGTCTGATAATAATGAGCAAGGATAACGGCGTTTTTTTCTTTACGCATCCTATTTATTTCTTCCTTCAAGTCCAACCCCTTTGGAATGGGTGCGTTCATATATCCGATCGATTGGTTTGTCAACATAGTTACCTGTATTAAATGATTGTAATATTCAATAATCGCTAATGAGCATAAACCGCTATTTACAGTCTATCAACAAAGTTATCATCATTCTTTATAACTGATAATCTTTATTTTACTCCTATTATCAACTATAAGTTGATAATATGCAAAGGTAAAAACTTTATTGATTTTCCCATAGGAAACATATATAAAACAAATAAATTTATAGAGCAACCGCACCAAAATTATTCCTATTTTAGCGTTCGTAAAAAACGAGAAAAAATGCACGACGGAGTTGATGTACGCAGGACTTTGATATCTGGTGCAGTCGTACGGAAACACGAAGATGCAGTATATACTTTTTAATTTCATGCAAGTCTAATCTGTTTTCGACATTGTCGAGTATATATACGACAACGTCGAAAACATTATTGACAATGTCGAAAATAAATTACTTAAGCATCTAATCGCAGATTGCTTGGCAAGAGGCAGAAAGTTCCACCGCAACAACAGATTCATATAAACCTATAAAAAAGCTAAAAACATATTCACTTTTTTTTGTAACTTTGCAGCACTTTTAATCAATCAGGCAGAAAGATGAAGAACAAGTTTGATTTTCAGCCCAAGTTAGTATCGACGCTGAAAAACTACTCTAAGGAGAAATTTATGACCGACCTGATGGCCGGTATTATTGTCGGGATCGTGGCATTGCCACTCGCTATCGCTTTCGGTATCGCTTCGGGAGTAAGCCCGGAAAAAGGGTTGATCACCGCTATTCTCGGCGGATTTTTCGTATCGTTGTTAGGAGGATGCAATGTGCAGATCGGCGGGCCAACAGGTGCGTTTATCGTAATCGTATACGGCATTATCCAGAATTTCGGGATCGAAGGACTGGCTATCGCCACAGTAGTCGCTGGTATTATCCTGGTGATCATGGGTGCGTTGAAGTTAGGGACGGTTATCAAGTTCATTCCTTACCCGATCGTCGTCGGTTTTACCAGTGGTATCGCTCTCACTATTTTTACCACGCAAATGAAAGACCTTTTCGGACTGACAATGGATAAGGTCCCTGCGGATTTCATTTCTAAATGGATCGCCTATTTCGAACATTTCGACACGATAAATCTCTGGTCGTTGCTGATCGGGCTTGCCAGTATCGTGATTATCGCCGTCACACCGAAATTTTCTAAAAAGATTCCGGGTTCGCTGATTGCCATTATTCTGATGACAGTTGTTGTCTATGTCATGCGCTATCATTTAGGAATCACGGGAATCGAAACGATCGGAGACCGTTTTACGATCAATGCTTCCCTGCCCGGCCCGGAAACGATCAACTTCAATATGGAAACGATCAACCTTTTGCTTCCTTCCGCATTCACCATCGCGATGTTAGGAGCGATCGAATCGTTGCTGTCCGCTACGGTGGCCGATGGTGTGACAGGAGACAAGCATAACTCCAATACCGAACTGATTGCACAAGGGGCTGCCAATATCATTGTGCCTATCTTCGGTGGTATTCCCGTTACCGGTGCGATTGCCCGTACCATGACGAATATCAACAATGGCGGACGTACTCCGGTTGCCGGCATCATCCATGCAATCGTATTGTTGCTGATTTTGCTTTTTTTAGGTCCGCTGACCAAACATATCCCGATGGCTTGCTTGGCAGGCGTATTGATTATCGTTTCGTATAATATGAGCGAATGGCGGACGTTCCGTTCGCTGATGAAGAATCCGAAAAGCGATGTGTCGGTGTTGCTGGTGACTTTCTTCCTGACGGTTATCTTCGATTTGACAATCGCGATCGAAGTTGGATTGCTTATCGCCATGTTCCTCTTTATGAAACGTGTGGCTGAAACGACTCATGTGTCGGTATTAAAAGATGAGATCGATCTCTCGGACGATGGAGAAATCCACCATGACGAAGAAGTCCTTTCCCTTCCCAAAGGTGTGGAAGTATATGAAATCGACGGCCCGTTCTTCTTCGGGGTGGCCAGCAAGTTCGACGATATTATGCACAATATGGGAGACAAACCGAAGATACGCATCATCCGTATGCGTAAGGTTCCTTTTATGGACTCGACAGGATTACATAACTTAGAGAACCTGTTCCGCCTGTCACAAGCCGAACATATACATATGATCCTTTCAGGGGTGAACGAGCATGTACGCCGTGTACTTGTCAAATCGGGTTTCGACAAAAAGATCGGAACGGAAAATATTTGCAGCAATATAAACGAGGCTGTAGCAAAAGCACGCGAAGCAATAAGATAATCGCAAACCAAAATAAAAAAACCAATCAGCTCCCGCCCTCCTTTTTTCGGACGGGAGCTATTTTTTTCAGATAGGAGACAAAAGGTAATTTCCGTACGACTTACATCACATAAATGCTATATGAAGAAAACGGTCTCCCGATTTATATTTATCCTTCTTCGCCTCAAACACAAATTCTTTTGCAATCGTTTCCGCATCTTCAAAACTAAACCCATTTTCCGGCTGGCTCCAATACCAGAGCTGTGGCACATTCTTTTTACTATTCGGTGATTCCATTGTTTTATATATTTATCTAACTTTATCCATAAGACACAGAATATGAAAAAACCCCCATCCGGATCAGAAATAAATATTACATTTGCCAATCATACATTTAAATCTGTTTGTACCCTTAAACTGGATACCAGGATATTGGTTATATACAAACAGATTTATATCAAATTATAAAATATATGAACAAAAAGGCCCTATTCCCGCTAATCGGTTTATTCCTGTTGGTAACAGGAATAGTCCTGCCCGGATCTGCCCATGCACAAATCAGCGAAGGTGGAACACCCGCTTCCTTCAAGTATCAAAACACACTGAAAAGCGATCTGCCAACCGTCCAGATCCCCATCAATTTCAGCGTAGAAGACATGAAAACGGTCGACAGATGGCAGGTTAGCCAGGGGGCGCCGCTAAAAGTATCCCAACTCATACCAACCGATCTAAGCATAGATAATGCAGGAAACTGGACCACATTGCCCGGAGGTGAAAAGATATGGCAATTACGTTTACAGGCCAAAGATGCAATCGCATTAATGCTTTATTATAAGGAGTTCTACATTCCGGAAGGAGGACGTTTATTCATTTACAATGCTAATAAGTCACATGTAATTGGTGCTTTTACACATGCAAACTCTGTTACATCAAAATTTGCAACCGAATTTGTGGCCGGTGATGATATAATCCTTGAATATGAAGCTACCGCAAACGGGGAAAAACCGCGCATCCGAATCGAGAATGTGGGGTATGGATATAATCACCTATCCATTTCCAACGGTTTGGAAGATTCCGACTCCGAGCTTTCAGGCCCTTGTATGGTCAACATAAACTGCGAGGAGGGAGACGAATGGCAAAATCAGGGAAAAGGGGTTTGCATGATGGTGATGAAAATCGGCAAGCGTGCCTTTTTATGCAGCGGTTCGTTAGTTAACAATACAGCCCGGGACAAAAAGCCTTATGTCCTTTCGGCATTCCATTGTACAGAGGACTTGGAATACAACGTATCGGCTAGTAAAGAAGATTACAATCAATGGATGTTTTATTTTCACTTAGAACATACTGGATGTGATAATACATCTCCCATTCAGAATTATAAAACAATACAAGGATGTTCACGAGTTGTTGCCATACCGGTAGAGAATGGTTCAGACGGTTTATTGTTATTGCTTAACGAAAATATTCCTGATTATTTCGACGTTTATTTCAATGGATGGGATCGAACAAACAGCATAAGTTTATCTGGAGTAGGAATCCATCATCCAGGAGGTGATGTTAAAAAAATTTCCACTTACGGAAATCATTTACCTTCAAGTGCCACTTGGCTTAATTCCGATAGTAATAAAGAAGGAGCTCAAAATGCACATTGGAATATCATCTTCGACGAAACATCAAACGGACACAGTGTGACAGAAGGAGGTTCATCTGGTTCACCTATATTCAATCAAAACAAACTGATAATCGGAACATTAAGTGGTGGAAACTCTACTTGTGATAATCCAGAGGGCATAAATCTGTATGGTAAATTATTTTATCACTGGGACAAATACAGCCAAGCCGATACCGGACGTATGGACAAATGGTTGGACCCGATTGGATCGGGAGTCACTTCGCTTAATGGGATGTCACAATCAGGCAAAGAATATAATACCTCATTGCAAAAACCGACTGAAGTAAAAGCGACACTTAGTCTTGACAATACTATAAAAATAAGCTGGAAAGAACCTGTATACAAACAAATTATCGGTTGGGGAAGTCAAGAAGCTGTCTATATAATCGGACTTGAAGGAGAACCTTTTTATGTAGGACAAAGATGGGAAGCAAAGGAATTAAAAGCAATTGATACTAAAACTATTACTTCCGTAAACTTTTTTCCTGAAGCGAATGTCAACTATTCTGTACACATCATGCAAGGAGATCGGACATACAAACAAGACGTAATATCTTATGATCCGCATGAAATATGTTCAGTCCTTTTAAAAACTCCGTTTACAATAGATGCAAACCAAGATTTAATTGTTGCCCTTCATGTTAAAGAATATAATGAGACAACTCATCCTATTTATTTAGATAAAGGACCGGCAATTGATCAAAAAGGAAATTTATTTTCTATGGATGGCAAAACCTGGGAACTTTTTCCGGATAATATCGATTGTAACATTGTTTTGTCAGCAACCGTTAGTTCTGAAGAAGGAAAGGTTACTCAACTCCGGAGCTTGGGTACAGACAGTAAATCAATAACAATCAAGAAATCAACACATTCTTTTGATGTCCAGGAATCTCAGTTAAGATCTTTAGTTCAGGAAGGTAACACAATCACTGCATTCCCAGAAATCACCCAATATAATATCTACAAAAATAATACTAAGCTCGCGTCTATAGCTCCTACCGAAAGAGAATATACGGATAAACAAACTTCCGTTATTGATAACATATATGGAGTGTCGGCTCAATATGGTGTAGAAGAAAGTGATATAAAAGACATTATCTATGACGCAAGTGTAGACATTGAAAATATAACTCTTTCTGAAATATCGCTCACTCCTACCATATTCAAAGAACAAATACAATTAACAAGCAATAAACCAGTTGATTTACTAGAAGTATTTTCTATTGATGGTAAAAAAGTCATGTATCTGAAATATCCGGGAAATACCATTCAAACCGATTCTCTTCCTTCTGGTATATACATCTTCCGTATCTATACAGACGGAAATATAAAAGTGATGAAGCTAATTAAAAAGTAATAAAAAAAGAGGTGTGTCGAAACTATCCTGTTCCCGCGCTTGACGCGGGATCGCATTAAAAC
>OGDQ01001622.1_pt1 | contig 12527 bp, 9 predicted proteins | sample 1570451 | NCBI WGS metagenome assembly OGDQ01 (sample SAMEA2582171, study PRJEB24529) | metagenome | biome: Human gut stool | place: China | collected 2011 | reverse complement strand
GTAATGAAAATGAATAATGTGTCAATGTGCCAATATGCCAATTGGCTGCGCTATGTAGAGGATATAAAACAAATTGGTGCATTTCTGAATTAGTATATTGGCATTTTATTGGATAATTGTTATTTCATTCCTTAATTGGCACATTGGCATATTAGCATATTATTTAATTATTTATAGTATGAAGAAAGAAGATCTGAGAATCGTTTATATGGGTACGCCCGAGTTTGCGGTGGAAGGCCTGCGTTGCCTTGTAGAAGGCGGATACAATATAGTCGGTGTTATTACGATGCCCGATAAACCTGCCGGGCGTGGACATAAAATTCAATATTCTCCAGTCAAGCAGTATGCATTGGATCATGATCTCCCCCTGTTGCAGCCGGAAAAACTAAAGGATGAGGCTTTTGTACAGGCTTTGCCTGATTGGAAAGCCGATTTGCAGATTGTAGTTGCCTTTCGTATGTTGCCCGAGGTGGTATGGAATATGCCCCGTTTGGGAACTTTTAACTTGCATGCTTCTTTGCTTCCTCAATACCGGGGGGCCGCTCCTATTAATTGGGCGGTAATTAATGGAGATACGGAAACGGGTATCACTACTTTCTTCCTGAAGCATGAGATAGATACGGGAGAAGTCATTCAGCAGGTACGTGTACCTATTACCGATACGGATAATGTAGAGATTGTGCATGATAAACTGATGATGTTGGGCGGAAAGCTGGTTGTTGAGACGGTGGACGCCATTCTGAACGGTGTGGTAAAACCGGTTCCGCAGGAAGAAATGGCGATTGTCGGTGAGCTTCGTCCTGCTCCGAAGATATTCAAAGAGACTTGCCGGATCGACTGGAATCAACCGGTGAAGAAAGTCTATGATTTTATTCGCGGACTCTCTCCTTATCCGGCTGCCTGGAGTGAATTGGTCAGTCCTGAAGGAGAAGTGGTGGTCGTGAAGATTTTCGAAAGCGAAAAAGTTAGTGAAGCGCATCAATTGTCTGCCGGAACGATTGTGACGGATGGGAAGAAATATATGAAGGTGGCTGTGCCCGATGGGTTCGTGTCTGTCCTTTCTTTGCAACTTCCCGGCAAGAAACGTCTGAAAACGGATGAATTGCTTCGTGGATTCCGTCTGACGAACGAATATAAAATGAACTGACCTGATAATAGATAACATGAACCGTCTCGAGTTCGAGACAAACCGAATCTAAAATAAAAGAATTATGAAACCAATTATCGCTCCTTCCATTCTTTCCGCTGATTTCGGATATTTGGCGAAAGATATTGAAATGGTAAACCGCAGTGAGGCGGAATGGGTACATATTGATATTATGGACGGGGTATTTGTCCCTAACATCTCATTCGGCTTTCCGGTACTGAAATATGTGGCAAAGCTGAGTAAGAAACCGTTGGATGTGCATCTGATGATTGTTAATCCGGAGAAGTTTATCCCGGAAGTAAAAGCATTGGGAGCGCATACGATGAATGTGCATTATGAGGCTTGCCCTCATTTGCATCGGGTGGTACAACAGATTAGAGAGGCAGGGATGCAACCTGCCGTGACGATTAATCCGGCAACTCCCGTAGCTTTGTTGCAGGACATTATCCGAGATGTATATATGGTGCTTGTCATGAGCGTGAATCCCGGATTTGGTGGGCAGAAGTTCATTGAACATTCCGTAGAAAAAGTCCGTGAACTACGTGCTTTGATTGAACAGACTGGCTCGAAGGCTTTGATTGAAGTGGACGGTGGTGTGAATCTGGAAACGGGTGCACGTCTCGTTGAGGCGGGTGCAGATGCTTTGGTAGCTGGTAATGCAGTCTTTGGAGCACCGGATCCGGAAGCAATGATTCACCGGTTACACGAGTTGTAGAGAATTGTGGTATCATATCTTCATAGATATCCTTATATACGCCTGGTTATCCCTTGGATAGCAGGCGTTTTTTGTGGTGATCGTTTCTTCAACGGTTCGCCGGAGCTCTTTTGGGGAATCCTTGCCTTTTGTTTTTTAGCCGGTCTCTCTATAGGTTGTTATTTCCTTGGACGCTATTCTCTGCGTTGGTGCTTCGGAATTGCGATTCTTGCTCTTTGTTTTACAGGTGGCTGGGTGGGAATAACCTGGCAGCTACAACATGCAACGGGGTATACTTTCCCGAAAGAGGAAACGGTTTATCGGGGGTGGGTGACGGATACTCCCGAAACTAAGGAACATACTTTTCTTTGCCGGGTATTGTTGAAAGAACAGCGTGATTCGACAGCTATTCATTCGATAGATGATTGTAAGGCTATTCTATATCTGCAACGGGATTCGGCGGCTGCCGGATTAAAGCGGGGAGATGAATTGTGGGTGTCTGCTCGTATTTCTCCGCCTGTAAATGGACAGAATTTCGATGAGTTCGACTATGCCCGTTATCTGATGCGGAAGGGAATCAGTGGAACAGGATATGTCGTGTCCGGAAAATGGATGCTGGCATCTTCAGAAATGTTATCTTCCGGTAACGGAAATATTGCTCGGAAGAGCACTCTTCTGGAGGTAGCCGGTTCTTGTCGCGACAGAATACTTTCTCTTTATCGCCAACTTGGTTTTGAAGGTGACGGACTGGCTGTACTTTCTGCTTTGACTGTAGGTGATAAAACCGAACTAAGTGACTCTGTTCGTGAAAGTTATTCGGTAGCTGGTGCCAGTCATGTGCTTGCATTGTCCGGGTTGCATATCGGGCTGTTGTATGCCTTGCTCTTTTTTATATTGAGTCCTGTTGCGAAGAGAGGGAACGCAGGCAGATGTTTGCGGGCTGTATTTCTTCTTATCCTTCTTTGGGCTTTCGCTTTTTTTACCGGACTTTCACCATCGGTAGTCCGTTCGGCTTGTATGTTTTCGATCTGGGCAGTGGCGGATATTTTTAATCGTCAGGCTTTATCTTTGAATACGTTGGCGGCGACTGCATGGGTTATGTTACTTTGTAATCCGGTATGGCTGTTTGATGTCGGCTTTCAACTATCCTTCTTGGCTGTTGCTTCTATTCTACTGACATATAAACCTATTTATCGGTTACTTCCGGTAAAGAGTAGGATCGGGAGATATTTCTGGGGACTAATGAGCGTATCTATTGCGGCACAGCTAGGCACTGCTCCTCTTGTTATGTTTTATTTCTCCCGTTTTTCAACTCATTTTCTGTTTACTAATTTAGTAGTCATTCCTCTGGTTACCATCATTTTGTATTCTGCCGTTGTTATGCTTCTCCTGACTCCGCTACACTGGATACAAAATTTTATAGCAGAGGGCGTCAAGTTTCTTCTGGATGCACTTAATACTTTCATTCATTGGGTAGAACAACTTCCTTATGCTTCTATTGACGGAATATGGCTATATCAGTTGGAAGTGCTCGGCCTTTACCTCTCCGGCGGTCTGGTGTTTTACTATTTCGCAAACCGGGGATTAAAGAATCTTCTGATCTGTCTCTTTTCAATATTATTGTTAGGTGTCTATCATGTGTCTATGTCCTGGGTGGACCGTCCTCTGGATAGTATTGTTTTCTATAATGTTCGCGGTTGTCCGGCAGTTCATTGTATAGACAATAATGGGAATTCACGGATAGTTTATGGAGATAGTCTTTCTGATAAAAGGCAGTTGTATCGTGTTGCAACAAATTATTGGAATCATCACCAATTATTGTCGCCGTTAGAGGTGACAGCCGATTATCAAGATACCGCGCTCTGCTGCCGGGAACAAATACTGTCTTACCATGGACGACGCATTTGTATGGTGACCGATCATCGCTGGCGGAACAAATCTGCCGCTACTCCGTTATATATTGATTATCTTTACTTATGCAAAGGCTATAACGGTCATTTGAAAGAACTCAGGTTGCTCTTTGCTCCGGAGTGCATTATATTAGATGCATCCCTTTCGGAACATCGCAAGCAACTCTTTGAAGAGGAATGTAAACAGTCCGGTTTGCGTTTTATCTCTTTATCCGAAAAAGGTTCTGTGCGGTTTTTGCTCTAAGTACAAAGATTTATCGTACATTTGCATCTTGATAAAGTATTATAGTATGTTGACGAAAGTAATTGAACAAGCCAAAATAGATCATTTTACCAAATGGTTTGAACGGGCTGACAAAATAGTAATTGTATCTCATGTATCTCCTGATGGTGATGCTATCGGTTCTTCACTAGGATTATACCATTTTTTTGATTCACAGGAAAAGACAGTAAACGTAATCGTTCCCAATGCTTTCCCCGATTTCCTTCGGTGGATGCCGGGCAGCAAAGACATTCTCTTGTACGACCGTTACAAAGAATTTGCGGATAAGTTGATAGCCGAAGCAGACGTAATCTGCTGTCTGGATTTCAATGCATTGAAACGTATTGATGATATGGCGGATGCGATAGCAGCTTCTCCCGCACGTAAAATAATGATCGATCATCATCTTTACCCGGAAGAATTCTGTAAGATTACGATGTCTTACCCGAAGATTTCTTCTACTTCCGAATTGATCTTTCGGTTGATCTGCCGTATGGGCTATTTTAGCGACATCTCTAAAGAAGGAGCCGAATGTATCTACACAGGTATGATGACGGATACAGGCGGATTCACCTACAACTCCAACAATCGGGAAATCTATTTTATCATCAGCGAACTTCTTTCCAAAGGGATTGATAAGGATGATATCTATCGTAAAGTATATAATACGTACTCGGAAAGCCGTTTGCGTCTAATGGGGTATGTGTTGTCTAATATGACTGTTTATTCGGACTACAATGCAGCCTTAATCACATTGACAAAAGCCGAACAGAGTAAGTTTAATTATATAAAAGGTGATAGCGAAGGGTTTGTGAATATCCCTCTTACTATTAAAAACGTTTGTTTCTCCTGCTTCCTGCGTGAGGATACGGAGAAACCGATGATTAAAATTTCCCTTCGTTCGGTAGGGAACTTTCCATGCAATCAGTTGGCTGCCGAATTTTTCCACGGAGGCGGACATCTCAATGCCTCGGGCGGTGAGTTTTTCGGAACAATGGAGGAGGCCAAAGCTGTCTTTGAGAAAGCACTGGAGAAATATAAACCTTTACTCACAGCAAAAAGCTGAGTGCGGAAGGTTAAAAGTGAATATTGAAAGGTTAAAAGATACGAACTTTCAACATTCCTCTTTCAACTTTTAATGATTTTGAGATACATTTGTGCGGAATATAGCTAATTAACAGATAATGAAGAAACTTATATTTTTATTTCTCTCTGTGATAGCAGCCGGAAGTCTGTTCCAGGCATGCGACAATTCTAAGACTTATGCAGAAATGCTGGAGGATGAAAAGAATGCGGTGAATAAGTTCATCAAAGATAGTGCAATTAATGTGATCTCCTTAGAGGAGTTCGAACGGGATACAATTACCGATCTGTCAAGAAATGAATATGTTGCTTTCTCAAATGGCGTCTATATGCAGATTGTAGATCGTGGAAATGCGGATGATCCGGAAGATACTTTTGCTAATAATAATGTGATTTGTGCCCGCTATCTGGAAAAGAATATAGCGAGTAATGAGTTGACTTGTTTCAATGTTGTCCTTCCTGAATATATTAATGCTTCTGATTATTATAGATCTCCCCTTACATTCCGTTATGTCAACGAAAATTCATCAGCTTATGGAATTGTTTTAAGCACTCCTCTTGATTATGATTATTTGTGGACAGCAAATTCGTACGGAACAGCTATTCCCGGTGGATGGCTGTTGGCATTGCCATACTTGCGGGATAATGCTCATGTACGTTTGATTATTCCTTCAAAAATGGGGCATAGTATTTCGCAACAGAATGTGATTCCATATTATTATGATATCTGGAAGTTTGAAAAAGCAAAAAGTTAAAGCACTAACATTAAATAAATCTATTAGTTAAAACCTATGACTCTAATCAAATCTATCTCTGGAATCCGCGGAACAATCGGCGGAGGAGCGGGCGAAGGATTGAATCCGCTCGACATCGTAAAATTCACTTCGGCTTATGCTACTTTAATACGTAAGACTTGCAAAGTAAAAAGCAATAAGATTGTTGTGGGACGTGACGCCCGCATCTCCGGTGAAATGGTAAAGAACGTAGTAGTCGGTACCCTAATGGGAATGGGCTGGGATGTTGTAGACATCGATCTGGCTTCTACTCCGACTACCGAATTGGCTGTAACAATGGAAGGCGCGTGTGGAGGTATTATCCTGACAGCCTCTCACAATCCGAAACAGTGGAACGCACTGAAATTACTGAATGAACATGGTGAATTTCTGAATGCAGCCGAAGGTAACGAAGTTCTTCGTATTGCTGAAGCTGAGGAATTTGACTATGCAGATGTAGATCATCTGGGTTCTTATCGTAAAGACCTGACCTATAATCAGAAGCATATTGATAGCGTGCTGGCTCTTGACTTAGTGGATGTAGAAGCCATTAAGAAAGCCGGTTTCCGTGTAGCTATCGACTGTGTGAATTCGGTAGGCGGTATTATTCTTCCCGAATTGCTTGAGCGTCTGGGCGTGAAACATGTAGAAAAACTCTACTGCGAGCCTACCGGAAACTTCCAGCACAACCCGGAACCACTTGAAAAGAACTTGGGTGACATCATGAACCTGATGAAAGGTGGAAAAGCTGATGTAGCTTTTGTAGTAGACCCGGACGTTGACCGTTTGGCTATGATTTGCGAGGACGGTGTAATGTATGGTGAGGAATATACATTGGTTACTGTTGCCGATTATGTACTGAAACATACTCCGGGTAACACTGTTTCTAACTTGAGTTCTACCCGTGCTTTGCGTGATGTGACTCGTAAGTATGGTATGGAATATAATGCTTCTGCCGTAGGCGAAGTAAACGTAGTAACAAAGATGAAGGCAACCAATGCTGTTATCGGTGGTGAAGGAAACGGTGGAGTAATCTATCCGGCCAGCCACTACGGTCGTGATGCATTGGTTGGTATCGCATTGTTCCTTAGCCATTTGGCTCATGAAGGAAAGAAAGTCAGCGAACTCCGTGCTACTTATCCTCCTTACTTCATTGCTAAGAACCGTGTCGATCTGACTCCGGAAATTGATGTAGACGCTATCCTTGCTAAGGTAAAGGAAATCTATAAGAATGAGGAAATCAACGATATCGACGGTGTGAAGATTGACTTTGCAGACAAATGGGTACATTTGCGTAAAAGTAATACGGAACCGATTATTCGCGTATATAGCGAAGCTTCTACAATGGAAGCTGCAGAAGAAATCGGTCAGAAGATTATGGACGTAATTAATGAGCTAGCGAAGAAATAACGTTTCATTGATATTGGATAAATAAAAAAGGAGGAACTTAATCAGTTCTTCCTTTTTTTATTTGAAGTAAATTATTGTAAGAGCGGGGATCTCCGCCCTCCTTATAGTTCCTTAGAATCGGCAGCGAAGATCTATCCCAAATTGCATCGGACGTCCTTGTTGCATGAACCCTTTGTTCATCGTTTCAAAGTAGAAGGCTGCATAATCTTTATTCAAGAAGTTACGTGCCCAAAAACTAATCATTGCATCACCTATTTCTAAGTTTGTGCGCCAGTTGAGAGTACCGTAGAAGGATTGGCTGACGTTATTTTGCTCAGTCCAATAGATTCGTCCGGCAGCGTTATAGTTTGCTTGGAACACTACGCGGTCAAAGATAGAACGGGGATTACAAGTAATAGCGTATTCTCCGCCGATATTTAATGTATGCTTGGGGACGAAGGGTACATACTTGCCGTTATATGACTTATCCGTAAGATTACCCTCACTGTCTTTTTGCTTTGTTACATAATCTGTAAAGGTGGCATACGTATATCCGTAGCTTGCATTTAGACTCAACTCATTTGTCAGGCTGGTACGTAGGGCAGCTTCGACACCATAACTTCTGCTTTTTCCTGCATTGATTGTGACACGTCCCAAACCACTTTCTGCCATTTGAGAAATTTGTTGATCGCGTGTATCCATGTAGAAGGCGGCAAGGTCAGCCCAAAGTTTACCTTCCCACAAAGTCAGGTGAGAACCTATTTCATAGTTCCAGGAATATTCGGGCTTGTATTGAGTCGTTGCTTTCACCTCCGGCAGTTCATCTTTCATTCCTAATATTCTCTCCGCCATTAAAGAAAAGTTCGGGTCGGCAGCTAATGCATCCAACATTGAATTTTTTAAAGCTCCTTGTGCTAAATCAGAAAACATCTGAATATTGTAGCCTCCCGAACGATATCCCTTGGATACAGTTGCATAAATACTGTTTCCTTTTTCCCATTCATACTGGAGAGCGAATTTAGGAAGTAATTGTACGTAGTCGGTGGATTCCTTGCCAATGAATGAGCTTATAGCTTCCAAACCTTTACTGGTAATATTCATAGGTCCCATTGCTAAAGAGAAGTCAAAGTTTAGAGGGTTGCTGATAGAATTATACTCCATCTTAATTTTCTCGTAGTCTAAACGTAGACCGATTGTGGCAGATAGTCCTTTGATAAACAGATTATTGAATGTTGACTGATGAAAAACAGCTCCATTTAATATCGGAGTGTCAAAACTACCGCCAACTCCCAATATGGAATTATTGGCTGTCATGCGCATCTTGGGACCAGCAAGCCCTTCAAATATTTTGTTTACATTACTTTCAATTACAGTTTTTACGCCTTCTTGCCTGAAATCTACCGGACCGCTTGTATGTAACCACTGATAGAATCCGGAAACTCCGGTTGCCCATTGCCAACGCTTCTCCGGCTTTGATTTGAATACGATCTCTTCAGAAATTGTATTTGCTCTTTGTTTCTGTTCCAGAGTATAAATGTCTTTTTCTGTAAAGTCCTGATCGAGAAACATACGGTCATTCAGGTTTTGGTAGCCTGTGACCGCATTTAAAATAAATGTCCTGGCTTGATATTCTATATTAACTCCGGAGTTTAATAATCCGCGACGATAGCTACTGCGTTCGTTGTTGGCGATTTTTCCGATATATTCGGGGCGAGTTTCTTCTCCTTCTGTAACACCTGTATATTTATAAGGATATCCCCCCTGGTCACTATATTCGTAGCTCAATGTCATATCGACTTTCAGATTCGGTGTCGGCAGATAAATACCGCGGAAGCGTCCGCCTCCGGCGTTGCTTTTATCTATTCTCTCATTGTTGCGTGCTGCATTCTCAAAGAAACCTCCTGTATGTTCATAGAAACCTCCGGTGGAGAAAGCAAAACGGTCGGAGATACGATGATAATGTGTCAGTGAAACATTATAGTCGTTGTAGGTGGCGGCTCCCATTCGGATATCAGTCCCTTGATAAGTGAAAGGAGATTTGGTATGTATCTTGATTAGTCCGCCCATTGTATTACGGCCGTAAAGAGTACCTTGCGGACCACGAAGAATGTCGATACGTTCGATATCAGCGTAGTTGAAGTCGAAAGCGGACTTATCTATATAAGGGATATTGTCTACATAAAGCCCTACGGAGGGGGTGTTGATACGTGAACCGATTCCGCGGATATAAATAGAGGTAGTAAGTTTAGAACCATAGTCCGGGATGAACAGGTTAGGAACGATGCCTGTCAGGTTTTTCACGGAGTGTACCTGATTTGCTTGCATATCTTTTTGAGATAATAATGTGGTAGCTACCGGCAACTCACGTAGTTTACGGTTCTCTTTCGGAGTAGCGATTACTACCACTTCTTCGATATCTACCACTTTCAGTGAGTCTTTCGGGAAATCTTCCGCCCATGCTGTCCCTGTCGTTAGGAGCGTGAGGGCAATCATAATATTCTTTGTCTTCATCTGTAGTTAATTTGTCCGGTGCAAAGTAACGGCAAATATCGTTGACAGGCAATCCTCATTTATTAGGATTATGCAGTATAGAAAAACAAAATATGCTATGAATATCCGGAAGATTTTGTCGGAAATATTCTTTATTTGCCTGATAATATCATATCTTTGCCCGACAACAGAACTAAATAGAAACGGATTATGACAAAGAATAAACTATTCGCTTGGGCTATAACACTTCTCTGCTTTTCGTTGACCTCTTGCAGCGATGAAAAGGACGGTCCGTCAAAAAAGATATTGGTGACTAATGCAGGGGTGACGGAAGCTAACCAAACGGTTAAACCGGGAGATATCGTTCATATTTATGGTGATGGTTTTCAGGAAGGCGACCAGGTGGACTTTGACTTTCGTTGGGATCTTGGAGAACCCTTGTTCCCGGAAGGATATCTTGGACCTGTCAGTGCGGAGATTGTAGAGAGGCATTCGAATGGAATGAGTATCCGAATGCCTTATCGCAAGCCGGAATCACGTGTTGAGATATTCCTGAACAGGGCAAGTGAGAGAATGTCGTTGGGAAAAGTACTACTTGCAGATGGACAAACGCCTAAAGATTTCAGACTGTATGGAATAAATGAGACCGACAAGACAATAGAGCGGGCGTATGCTGAAGAAACCGTCACTGGTAAAAAAACGTGGGATATGAGTGCACATCCGGACTTCCGTTCGGTTGTAACTATTCAAAAGACTTATGTTCTGTGCGGGCTGGCAGAAGAAAATGGTGTGCAGCAACCCTTCTTCCTTGATTTCTGTACAGGCGAGTGGAAAGCTTTAAGTTTCTACGATTATAATACACTGGCATTGGTTATTGGCAGCGGAAATGATATTGCGGCCATTCAACAGAGAGGTAAAGGATATTCATTATATAATGTTTCCGCAGGTTTGGAACAAAGTAATTATGCAACTAAGACGCGGAGTAATTTTCCTATGCCGGAACCTCAATTTGAACTTCCGGAAGGATTTACTCCTGAACAATTCGGGGATTATCCGGGTGTGTTTATGCAAGGTAATGAGATTATTTTATTGTCGGCAAGGAAAGGAAACGGGAAATGGGTTCCCATGTTGTATAATTATAGAAATGGCTTTTATGTACTTGAAGGGATTGAAGCAGATGCCATTATTCCGTTTTATTTCGGAATGGCACTTCCCGATAGCGGTAGTCCTTCCTTATTATACCAAAAGAAGGTCGGTTACATGATTTATTACTCATCAGGTGACAATCGTGGCAGCAGTTTCCGTCTTCTTGAACCAGATAAGGAGAGCAGCAAGTTACAGTTACAAGAACCGTTTGCTCAATTGTCCGATAAGAAAGTTGTTTCAATAACTAACAGACTTGACCGTATCGGTACAATCACCGTGCTCTTTTCCGATAAAGAAGAAGGGCGCACCACTTCTGATTTTGATTGGAACAGCAAAGAGTGGACAGATTACACCGATCTTTCTGATATGCCATATAACTCAGTAGTATGGGCTAATTGATAGTCAATAGTAAAAACACTTATATCCGGTCTGCTTCTATATATCCGTTCATTACGGCATAAATAGTCAGACCGGATACCGATTTAATACCTAATTTCTCTGTTATGTTTTTCCTGTGAGTGATAACGGTAGTCAGGCTGATATTCAGTTTATCTGCTATTTCTTTGTTGATTAACCCTTTGGTAATCAGCACGAGTACTTCGATTTCGCGAGCAGATAAAAGTACCTGAGGATGTTCTGCAGGAATCATCGGAGGCATATCCTTCACGGGATATCCGTTGTGATGAGCATGTTGATGAAGTTTCAGGATATTCTTTACCAGTTTTTCTTCCGACTCATAAATATTGAGTACCGGAACACCAGAAAGTTGGAATTGCGGGCTGTCACTGGCAAGGACAATCGTTTTTCGCTTCCGAGGAAGGAAGAAAGCGTTATGCTCCACATAGATTTGTGCGGAGATAAAATAATGGGCGTACATATCCGGCGTATCATCCATTAACTCATTGAAGTTATGGAAGGTACGGATCGTTGCCATAGGGATGATCTCTTCCAATATGGATTTGAGTCCCAAGCTACAGAGAGTATTCGGCTCAATAATTGCTATTTCAGGTTTGTAGTTCATTCTTTTCTATTGTTCGGATGATTGATTCAGATAGTTGGCTACTGCTTCCGCACACCGTTCTCCGTCTACTCCGGCAGAAACGATTCCTCCGGCATAGCCCGCACCCTCTCCGCAAGGGAATAGTCCGCGGACGGTTACGTGTTGAAGCGTCTCTTTATCTCGTATGATGCGGACAGGGGAAGAGGTACGTGTTTCTACCCCAATCATAACGGCTTCGTTGGTCAAGAAACCATGACTGCTGCGCCCGAATTGTTGAAAGCCGAGTGATAATCTCTTGCTGATAAACTCCGGCATCCAGAAGTGAAGCGGAGAAGAAATCAACCCCGGACTATATGAGGATTCCGGTAAGTCATAACTTAGCTTCTTGCGGGTGAAATCCAGCATACGCTGTGCCGGAGCTGTCTGACGTCTGCCGCCTTGCAACCAACATTGACGTTCCAATTCTTCCTGAAAGTGCAGGGGGAGAAGTTGGGTATTGAACATCGAAAGTTGAGAGTTACTGAGAGAAGGGTTAAGAGCGAGTAGTTGTTCATTTTGTTGCGCAGCTAACTCTCCACTTTCCATTCTCAACTCTTCATTTATGAAATCTTCCGGCTGTATCTCTACCACGAT
>OGDQ01001602.1_pt1 | contig 12645 bp, 13 predicted proteins | sample 1570451 | NCBI WGS metagenome assembly OGDQ01 (sample SAMEA2582171, study PRJEB24529) | metagenome | biome: Human gut stool | place: China | collected 2011 | reverse complement strand
AAAATAAAGTAAAGCAAGATCACGAACACGATCGTGATACTGAAAAGGATTGAGTGCTTTTCCCGCACGTCCTTCTGGACGGCCTCGAAGGCCGCATGGAATGCGGCGGCATCCGCGCTGCTCTCAGCCCCGCTGTCCACAGCGTAGGCGCAGCCCCGCAGCCGCCCGAAGGCCCGCAATGTATCGTGGTAGCCCAGCTCGATGTTCCGCCGGGCGGTGGCGGGCTCGAAGTGGAGGATGTCGCCCAGCTCCCAGTAGCTTCGGATGAGGGTGGTGGGCAGGCCGGTGCGGTTGGGGCGGGTGATGCCCACACCCTCCAGGTCCACACAGACCAGCTCTTCTGCGCCCATCTTCTGGGCCAGCGCGGTGGGCATATTGTCCCGGTAGCCGCCGTCGAGGTAAGACCCCCCGTCGATGGTGTGGGCCCGCAGGGCGGGGAAGCAGGCCGCAGAGGCCAGCAGGTAGTCTTTCACCTTCCCCTCGGGGATCTCTTCCAGCGGAAGCTCCCGGGCCTTGAGGGTCTTCTGCTCCACGGTCACAAGGCCCAGCCGGATGGGGCTTTTGCGGAGTTTCTCTTCGTCCAGCACCCGCTCGACGATCGCTTCCAGCGGAGTGACGTCCATGCCGCCCTGAGTCACAGCGTCTTTGAGGAATGCGTGTAGCTCGGAAAGCGGCGCATCCTCGGCGGGCAGCTCCATCACATCCTGGCTGCGGATGGTCAGCCACATGTCCCGGGCCGTCTCGTAGAGGTCGAGGGCGAACATGGCGCCGTTCAGGCTGCCGACGCTGGTACCCGTAATGATCCGGGGCCGCCAGCCCAGCTCGGTCAGCGCCCGCCAGACGCCCACCTGATAGCTGCCGCGGGCACCCCCGCCCGCCAGCACCAGCGCCCTTACAGGGGTGTTGTTCTGCACCATGTTTTCTGCCTCCTTTGATGTGTTCCGGTTTTGCCTAGATTATAGCATATTTCCCGGGAGATTTCTCTCTGTTTTTGTAACAAAAAATGTGCTATAATAAGTTCACCTTGCCAGAACGATTCAGGAGGACGACAGATGCACCACAAGCAATGGATTTTCGACATGGACGGCACCCTCACCGACAGCATGACCGTGGTGTGGCAGGGCGCACCGCTGGAGCTGCTGCGCCGCTATGGCCGCACCGCAAGACCCGGCATCCACGATGTTCTGCTGAGCATGGGGATGGTGGAGGGCGCGGAGTATCTCATCCGCACCTACGATCTGCCCCTGACCCTGCGGGACTACGAGCCTGCCATGCGGCAGGTCATCCGGGACCTGTACAAAAAAGTTGAGCTGAAGCCCGGCGTCCGGGAGATGCTGGCCCGGCTGAAAGCCGAGGGCGTGCGGATGTGCATCTGCTCCAACACCTGGGCAGAGCAGTGCGAAGAGGTGCTCACCCGGCTGGGCGTCGCAGACTATTTCGAGTTCTTCTACACCGCACAGGGCGCGAAGAGCAAGGCCCACCCCGAGGTGTTCCACGAAGTCCTCGAGCGGCTGGGCGGCAGCGGACCCGCCGACGCCGTCGTCTGCGAGGACGCTGTCTACGCCACCCGTACGGCCAGGCAGTGCGGCTTCTACCTCATCGACATCGAGGACGAGACCAGCGCCGCCGATAAGCCCGAATTGCAGTGCCTCGCCGACCAGTACATAACGGATTGGACACAGCTGGACTGGACAAAATTATAAAGCAACGGGGAGACCCTTCCGGGCCTCCCCATTGCTTTATCGGAACTGCTTTTCCAGATAATCTTTCAGCGCCGTGCGGGCTGCAGGCTCCCGCCCGCGGGGGACCGGGACCCGTGCGCCGCTCTGCATCCAGAACTCGCCCGCCGCCAGCTGGGACACCGCCGCCAGATTGACCACATAGGAGCGGTGGAGCTGGACGAAGCGCTCATCCGCCAAAAGCGGCTGGGCCACCTGCGCGAACGGCACCCGGACAGACAGGGACGGCACATCCTCGCCGCTGGCGAGATGGAAATGCACCACATGGTGGGTACACTCGAGGTATTCGATGTCCGCGAAGGGCAGCACCCGCAGACCCGGCGCCGTGGCCACCGGGATGGCCGGGCCGTACTCCAGCTCGGCGGCCCGGGCCAGCAGAGCGATGAGCTGTTCCGGCGGGACAGGCAGCAACAAATACTGCATGGCGTCCACCCGGTAGGCGCTGTAGGCGTGGGCGGGCGTGTGGGCCAGAAAAGCCAGCGGGCTGCGCCGCCCCCGGCTGCGGAGCGCAGCCGCTGCCCGTAGCGACGCGGCGGCTGCCGTGGACGGCAGCTCGATGAGGTACAGCTCGTACCGCTCCCCGGCGTCGTCCCGGGCCAGCAGGGCCTCCGGGCTGTCCAGCTGCTCGATGATGCAGGCGTCGTCCCGCCGGGCATAATAGTCGAGACACTGCCGCTCCACCCGGCTGCGGAGGACGCTGTCCGGGCTGCACACCGCGATATGAAATATCATTCCGAAGCCCCCTTTCGGGCCTGCCGCCGGCGCTTGCTTTTTCGGCCCGGCGGGAGTATCATTGCTCTGAGAAGCCGTTTTCATAAGCACCCCGCTCACGAAAACAGCTTCTGAAAAACAGAAGGAGAAACTGCTATGGAAATGCCTCTCGTCAGCATCATCGTCCCTGTGTACAATGCCCAGAGCCACCTGAGCCGCTGCCTCGAAAGCATCTGCGGGCAGGAGTACAAGAGCCTCGAGCTCATCGTCATCAACGACGGCTCCAAAGACAAGAGCCTGCCCGTCTGCGAGAAGTTCCGCAAAAAGGACAGCCGCATCCTGCTGGTGGACAAGGCAAACTCCGGCGTGTCCGACACCCGGAATCTCGGCCTGAAGCTTGCCGGCGGCAAGTACGTCCAGTTCGTGGACAGCGATGACTACATCGCCCCGGACTACACCGCCCGGCTGGTGGAGGCGGCAGAGAAGACCGGTGCCGACCTCGTCATCTCGCCCTACACCATGGTCATCCCCGCCGGGGCGTCGAAGCCGGAACAGGTGCTGGAAAAGCTCCAGGACGACCTCGGCGTCATGCATGTTGCACGCCCGCCGGAGAACCGGGAATACGGTTTCCTGCCCGAGGGCGTCTACGACAAGGACACCTTCGCCCGCCGCCTGATGGATAAGCCCGCCTCTTACTTTTACAGCGTGCTCTGGAACAAGCTCTACCGCCGCGACATCCTCACCCGGCACGACATCCGCTTTACCAGCGAGATGCGCTGGGCCGAGGACCTCGTGTTCAACATGCAGTATATCCAGTACGCCGAGGTCTTTGCGTCCATCCCGCAGCCCGGCTACTACTACGTCCAGAACCCTCAGAGCATCTGCCACACCCAGATAAAGCCCGCTGCTCTGGTGCAGAACAAGCTCCAGGTGTTCCACTACTACAAGGACCTCTACACCCGGCTTGGGATGTATGAGCAGGTGCGGCCCCAGCTCTACAAATTCCTCATCGACATCGCCGAGAGCACTTACCCCTCCGGCCCCTTCAAGAAGGTCATCGATGAGGCGAAAGCCTACTGGAAAGAGCACAAGGCAGAGATCTCATCCTAAAGAAAAGCGGGAGGCCCCTGCGGGGCCTCCCGCTTTTTTATTTACGCCCCGATGGCGGCACACTTCTTAGCCAGCCAGTCGCGCTCGTCCTCGGTCAGGCGGGGAGCCAGCTTCTCGAAGACCTCGCGGTGGTAGGCGTTCAGCCAATCCAGCTCGTCGCGGCTCAGAACGCCCGGGACGATGGGGGAGGTGGCGATCGGCACGAACGTGATGGGGCGGAATGCCAGGAACTCGCCGTACTGGTTGGATGCCTTGTGGTAGCACTCCAGCTCATTCTCGATGCGGATGCCCACGACGCCGCCCTCATAGACGCCCGGCTCGTCGGTGACGATCATGCCCGGCTTGAAAACGGTGGTATTGCGGCCGTTCAGGGCGTGGGGGCCTTCGTGGACGTTGCCCACATGGCTGACGCTGTGGCCGGTGCCGCAGCGGTAGTTGATGAGGTGGCGCCACAGCGGCTCACGGGCGATGGTGTCCAGCATATGGCCGTCGCAGTAGTCCAGCCAGACAGCCCGGGCGATGTCGATATGGCACTGTAAAGTCCAGGTATAGAACAGGCGCTCGTCCTCGGTCAGCTCACCCAGCGGGTAGGTGCGGGTGATGTCGGTGGTGCCGTCCATATAGGTCGCGCCGCTGTCCACCAGCAGGAAGCCCTTCTTCTCGAGCTTTGCGTGGTCTTCCTCGGTGGCGTGGTAGTGCATCATGGCGGCGTTGGGGCCGTAAGCTGCAATGGTGCCGAAGCTCTCGGTCAGGAACTTGTCCTGTGCGCTGCGGTACTTGTGGAGGATCTCGTCGATGGTCAGCTCCGTCAGCTCTTCGCCGGCGGCCAGACGGTTCTCCAGCTCGATCTGGAAGCGCACCATAGCCACGCCGTCGCGGATGTGAGCCTCGCGGGTGTGAGCCAGCTCGACTTCGTTCTTGACGCCCTTCATGGGCAGCAGGGGGTCGGCCTCGTCCTTGACGGTCAGAGCCGGGTTTGCCTGCAGGGTCTGGTAAACAGCGTAGTTGACGGAAACGGGGTCGGCCAGAACGGTCTGCTCTTCGGTCTGGGCGGCGAGGACGGTAAGCACATCGTCGTACTCGGCCAGCTCCACGCCGTTTGCCTTCAGCTCCGCGGCAGCCTCGGCGCTGACGCGGGCGGTGTTGATGAAGAGGGTCGCCTTATCGGGGGTCACATAGCAGTAAGCCATTGCATAAGGGGTGCACTGGATGTCCATCGCACGCAGATTTAGCAGCCATGCAAGGTTGTCCAGCTTGCCCACCAGCTGTGCGGTGCAGCCCAGCTCAGAGAGCTTCGCACGCAGCTGGCCCAGCTTCTCGGCAGGGGAGAAGCCTGCGTACTCTTTCGGCAGGAGCCATGCCGGGGTAGCGGGCAGGGCGGGACGGCCCTCCGTCCACAGCTCGTCCTCGAGGTTCAGCAGCTTGATGGTGCCTTTCTTGGCGTCCAGTTCTTTCTGCAGGCTGCGCACCAGACCGCAGGAGGCGGTCAGGCCGCAGAGGCCCAGCGTGCCGCCCTCGGGCAGGACTTTGCCGCAGTACTGCTCGGCGGTCGGCACGCCCGGCTCGCCCATCCGCATCAGCTGGATCTCCGTGCCGGCGATCTCCTTCTCGGCCTGCACGAAGTAACGGCCATCGGCCCAGACAGCGCTCTCGGTCATGGTGACGACGAAGTTGGAGTTCTCGCCGTGGAAGCCGGAGAAGTAGGTCAGGGCAGTGTAGTGGTCGGGCATATACTCGCTGGCGTGCGGGTCTCCCACCGGGATGAGGTAGACGTCCACGCCGTTTGCCTTCATGGCCTCGCGCAGGGCGGCCAGACGCTCGGGAACGGTATTCATGCTCATGTCAAAAAGCCTTCTTTCTTTATTCTGCCGGAAAAACGTCCGGCGGCGATGGTTTGCTGTCCCTTATTGTATCATTCCGGGGCGCAGAATGCAATTCATGGGCGATGTTTTGACTTTTCGCGTTTTTCCGTGTATGCTAGGGTCGGAAGCTCTTTATAGAATGGAGGCGTTTTCATGGTATTTTCCATCATCATGCTCGTCTGCCTTATCGTCTGTGTTGGCATCGACTATCTGAGCCTGAAACGCATCGAGCGGAAGGGCGCCCTACTGGGCGTCACGCTGCCGCAGAATGCCGCCGAGCTGCCCGAAGTGCAGGACATCGTACAGCGGTATCTGCGCCGGCTGCGCACCATCTGCCTGCTCTGTGCCGCTGTGAGTGTCGGGCTGTTTTTCGCGCCCAATTCGCTGTTTTATGTCACGGTCTGGGTCTATTTCTTTTTCGGAAGTCTGGCCCTGCCGTATCTGCCCTGTCTGTGGGGGAACCGCGCTCTGCAAAAACTGCGGGATGCCCACGGCTGGCCTGCCGCGCCCGAGGACGCCGCATGGAAATACGGTCTGCTCTATTATGACCCCGACGACAAGCGCATCTCCGTTCCCAAACGTATCGGCAAAGGAAGCGCTGTCAATCTCGCCACCCTCCGGGGTAAAATCGCTATGGCGGTCAATGTCATTGCAATCGTCAGCATTCTGCTGGTTGGGCCGGTGCTGGGCGTTCTCGACCACACCCCCGCAAGGCTGGAACTGCAAGTGTCGCCCACGGTAGAGCTGCAATCCTACCATGGAAAGACTCAGAAGTACACGATTCCCATAGACGACATCACCGAGGTTCAGGTTTATTCCTCCCTGCCGGAGGCCGGCCGGATACACGGCCTCGATTTGGAGCACTACTGGCAGGGTTCTTTTGTCATGGTACACGACGGCACCGTGCATCTCTGCCTCGACCCCACCGCCGGGAAGTTCCTCCGGGTGGAGACGGAAGACGGCATTTTCTGGTTCACCGGCGAGACGGACGAAAAGACTGAGAAAATCGCCGAATGGATTATTGAAGAGATGGGGCAGACTGCCGATTGACACCGCATTTTTTGCTCCCTGCCTGCTTGCGGGGAGCTTTTGTTTTGCCCCTGCCGCCCGAAAACGCAAGCAAATTGCAAAAAATGTTACAAATTTCTCATCAAAAAGGCCGGTTTGCCATTGACAGCCTTGTTATAATAGGAGTGTAGGAATTTTACGGGTCAGCACTCAGCGGCCCGGACTGCTTGTAAGGCCCGACGGGCCTGCTGGGCAGCGCCTTTGCGGCGTCTGCATAAAAGAAAGAGGCATTTCAGACTATGACCAAGATCGATATTTTCTCCGGCTTCCTTGGCGCCGGTAAGACCACCCTTATCAAGAAGCTCATCAAAGAGTCCTTTGCAGGCCAGAAGGTCGTGCTCATCGAGAACGAGTTCGGCGAGATCGGCATCGACGGCGGCTTTTTGAAGGAGTCCGGCATCCAGATCAATGAGCTGAACGCCGGCTGCATCTGCTGCTCTCTGGTGGGCGATTTCCGCGCCGCTCTGCAGCAGGTGGTGGAGCAGTACCACCCCGACCGCATCGTCATCGAGCCCTCCGGCGTCGGCAAGCTGTCCGACGTGACCCGCGCTGTCGAGGGCGTGGCCGAGCATCTGGATGTTCAGCTGAGCAGCTTCGTCACCGTGGCCGACGTCAACAAGGTCAAGATGTATATGAAGAACTTCGGTGAGTTCTACGACGACCAGATCAGCCACGCAAGCTGCATCATCCTGAGCCGCACCCAGAACGCCACCGAGGAGAAGATCGCCGCCGCTGTGGCCATGCTGCGTGAGAAGAACCCCACCGCCACCATCGTCACCACCGCCTGGGACGCCCTGACCGGCGAGCAGATCCTGAAGGCCATGTCCACCAAGGACGACTTCAAGGCTGAGCTGATCGCTATGGCTGCCAAGGCTAACGCAGAGCACGCCCACGAGGACGAGGAAGAAGAGCACGAACACCATCATCATCACGACGATGACCACGACGAGCATTGCTGCTGCGGCCATCATCATGATGACGACGACGATGATGAGGATGAGCACGAGCACCATCATCATCACGACCACGACGATGACCATGATGAGCATTGCTGCTGCGGCCATCACCATGACCACGATGACGATGATGAAGACGAGCATGAGCATCATCACCACCACGACCATGATGATGACCACGACGAGCATTGCTGCTGCGGCCATCATCACCATCATCATGGCCACGACGCCGACGAGGTCTTCACCAGCTGGGGCGTCGAGACGGCCAAGAAGTTCTCCAAGGCTGACATTGAGCACGCCCTCACCGAGCTGGACACCGGCAATTACGGCATGATCCTCCGCTCCAAGGGCATCGTGGACGGCGGCGCAGACGGCTGGCTGGAGTTCGACTATGTTCCCGGCGAGTGGGAAGTCCGCGCACGCGGCGCGGACGTCGGCGGCAAGCTGGTGGTCATCGGCTCCAAGCTGGATGAAAAGGCCATCGCCGCACTGTTCGGCTGCTGATCGACCCTGAAAGGATAAAAGATTATGGCAAATGAGATCCCGGTTTACCTGTTTGTGGGCTTCCTCGAGAGCGGCAAGACCAAGTTCATTCAGGAGACCTTTGAAGACCCCAACTTCGACTCCGGCGACAAGACCCTTCTGCTGGTCTGCGAGGAGGGCGAAGAAGAGTACAATGAGAAGAAGTTCGCCTTCCCCGGCGTGACGCTCTACAACCTCGAGGACAAGGCTGAGCTGAACCCCCAGAACCTCGCAAAGCTGGCCAGAGAGGCCGACGCAGGCCGCGTTGTCATCGAGTACAACGGTATGTGGATGCTGCAGGATCTGGCAAACAATCTGCCCGAAAACTGGATCGTCTACCAGTGCATCGCCACCGCCGACGGCACCACCGCGCTGACCTACGCCCGCGACAACTCCATGCGTGCGCTGATGCTGGACAAGATCGCCCGCAGTGAGCTCATCGTCTTCAACCGCGCCGAGGCCGTCAACAACGACGCCGCCCGTCAGGAGCTGCACAAGCTGGTGCGTCAGGCATCCCGCAAGTGCGACATCGCCTACGAGTTCAAGGACGGCAGCGTGGCTTACGACGACATCCCCGACCCCCTGCCCTTCGACATCAACGCCCCGGTCATCGACATCCCGGACGACGATTACGGCATCTGGTACATGGACTGTCAGGACGAGCCCCAGAAGTACGCGGGCAAGACCGTCAAGTTCCTCGCACAGGTCTGCCAGACCAACCGCGCCGGCAAGAACAGTTTCGTGCCGGGCCGGTTCGCCATGACCTGCTGCGTGCAGGACATCCAGTTCGTGGGCTTCCCCTGCAGCTACGACGGCTACAAGGCCCTCGAGCAGCGGGCATGGGTCAAAGTGACCGCAAAGGTCGGCTATAAGTTCCATAACATCTACCGCGGCAAAGGCCCTGTGCTCACCGCACTGTCGGTGGAGCCTGCCGAGAAGCCGCTGAACGATGTTGTCACCTTCTCCTAACTGCAGCATAACCAAGGAGGTCATGGCATGAAAGCAATCTTCCGCATTCTGGGTACTGCCGCCGCTGTGGCGGCCACCGGTGCCGCCATCGTCATCATGGACAAGCTCCTGAACGAGAAGGCCGCACCCATCATCGAATCCATCGAGTTCCCCGAGGAAGCCGAAAAGGACGACGCAGAGGCCGCCAAGACCGCCGAGGCATACGCCGAGGGTGAGGCCAAGGCAGAGGCCGAAGCCGCCGCACCGGCAGAAGAGACCGCTCCCGCTGAGGAGCCCGCCGCCCCTGAGACGGAGGCAGCGCCCGCTGAGGCCGCAGAGCCTGTGACCCTGCCCGACCTGAGCGAAGAGCGCCCGGTCTGTGACCCCGAGGTTCCGAACCCGAACCCCGTGGAGGCCGGCCCCGCCGTCGCCTCCAAGGACGAAAACGGTAAGTTCGACCCGACTAAGATCGCCGACGTCTCCGACTTCGGCGACTGGGAAGAGCAGGGGTGCAAAGGGTAATTCCCTTTGATAGCAAAAATGCCATCGTGCCTAGGCACGATGGCATTTTTTTATCGCTCGTAGTGAGTCCAAAGACTCAGGATTTTGATGGTCTTTTCTTCCTCATCGATCTGATAGACCAGTCTGTGCTGTAAATTGATGCGGCGGCTGTATGCGCCGTTCAAATCTCCGACCAGTTTTTCATAGGACGGCGGTTTCTGGAAAGGGTCGTCCCGGATAATATCTATCAGAGCCTTCGCCTTATCTGCCAGATGTGCCGCTTTCAGTTTTGGAACATCCTTCGCTGCTGTTTTGGTGTAGACGATTTTATACATTTACCACTCCACTGCGTCTTCATCCAGACATTCGTCCAGAGGCTGTTTCAGGCCGTCCATGATTTTTTTCCTCATGCCGGGTACTGAAACCAGATACAGCGTCTCCATTAAACCACTGTACTCTTCCGCACTCAGCAGAACGGCATCGCCGTCCTTCGTGCTGATGTTCAGCGGCTCGTTGTACTTGATGGTCTGCTCCACATAGTTGAACGCATTTTTGCGGAAATTGGTGATGTTCGTCGTGGTCATGTTATCGCCTCCTATGTACATAATAGCGTACATAAAATGAAATGTCAAGCAGTTTCAACGACTCTCTGCGATTTTTATATGGTTCACCACATTCTCAGAACTTCTACGCAGAGTTCCAACGCTTTCCGCAGCGAATCCTTTCCCCAGTCACGGTCATCATGCTGCTCTGCATTTGCAAGGGAATCCGCTGTGTACAGAATTTGTCCAAAAGCTGCTCCGCGCTTTTTGGCGCAGGCCGCAAGGGCAGCACATTCCATTTCTACCGTTGCGCAGCCTTCGGCTTTCCGGTACGCCACCATATCCCTTGTTTCTCGGAAAAAGCCGTCTGTCGTCCATGTGATGCACTCACGGAAGGGAAGACCCAGCGCACGGAAGGTCTTTTCTATGGCCTGCACCGCTTCCGAGGCCGGCTCTGCATACCGGGCGGCAGGAAGATAGTGATAGGATGTACCCTCATCCCGCAGCGCTTTGGTCGGGATAAGAAATTCGTTCTCTGCCATTTCGGTCAACACGCCGCACGAGCCTGCCGTAACAATTTTCCTGCACCCGCAAGCAATGAGACAATCCATAAACTGCGCCGCAGCGGGCGCTCCCAGTGGGGCTTGACAGAGGCAGAATTCTTCGCCGTCATTTTTTACAACATAAATCGGGTAGGTCTTTGTGACAGTCTCAAAATGCTCTGCAACTGCCGCGCCCGTCTCGGCGGCATAGGAGTCGATGGTGTCCCCCAGAAAAGCAAAGACGCATTTCTCCGGTAGAGTCAGCTGCTCCGCCCCGTGGTTGGGCTTTAATATCTCTGTCGAGTCGAAATCGTATTCCAGAATGGGAAATTCATTTTTCTGTATCACGCTTCACCTCGCGCGATCCGGTTCAGTCTTTCCTTGTCCAATACCTCTACCCCGCCGCGGTAGAGCTTCACGATGCCCTCACCGGCGAAGTATTTCAGCAGTCGGCTCACCACCTCGCGGGCGGAACCCATGTACTTTGCCATCTGGTCCTGGGTCAGGCGGACATCGTCGCCGCCGGTCTTGGTAAGCTCGTCCGCAAGGAAGATGGCCAGCCGCCGGTCGGCGCTCATGAAGAGGATCTGCTGCATCGTCCACATGGTGTCGGAGAAGCGCTCAGCGGTCATCTGGTAGGCGAAGCACCGCACCTCCACGTTCTGCTGCATGAGACTGCGGAAGACGCCTGCGCTGATGCAGTAGGCCTCGGTGTCCTCTTCGGCGTCGATGTAGAGGTCAAAGTTCACCGAGTCCATGACGCAGGAGGCGGAGAGGATGCAGATCTCGCCGCCAAAGAGGCGGTAGAGGGTCACGTCCCGGCCATCGTCGGAGAGAAGATACGCCCGGAACTGGCCGGTGCGCAGCAGCAGGATGCCCACGCAGTTCTCCACCGGGCTGTGGACCCGCTCGCCCTTGCGATAGCGCACCGGACGGGTGGTTCGGCAGAGCATCTCCTGCTGCTCGGCGGTCAGCTTGTCCCAGAAGGGGAAGGCACAGGCGAGACACTGGCGGTGCTCGCCGCATTTGGGGATGGGCAGGATCTCCGGCATCTTAAATCACCTCTTCCGCAGAGCTTTGGCGGCTTCGGTGCCTGCCAGAGCGCCCTCATAGACGGCCTTCGCCACCTGCAAAAGCCCGCCGGTGCAGTCTCCGGCGGCGTAGAGGCCGGGGACGGTGGTCTGCATTTTTTCATCTGTCACGATGCGGCCGTTCTCCACAGCGGCACCGATTTTCCGGGCCAGCGCCGTACTGCCCGCAACGCCCAGCGCCACAAACACACCCGCCAGCTCCACCACATCGCCGCCGGACAGCTGGACGCCGGTGACTTTCTGCTCGCCGAGGATGGCGTCGATTTTTTCAGGCCGGACAGCCACCTCCGGCGGAAACTCTGCCGCCGGCGGCGCACCATTCAGCAGGAGGGTGACGCTGGCCGCCACCGGCAAAAGCGCCTGCACCTCATGCAGGGCGTATTCGCCGCTGCCTACCACGGCCACATCTTTGCCGCGATAGAAAAAGGCATCGCAGGTGGCGCAATAGCTGACGCCGTGGCCCTCGAGGCCCGCCAGCCCCGGGATGCGGGGCGTCGCCCGCGAAGCACCTGTGGCGAGGACAACAGCGTCCGCCGGGTAATCTCCATCGAGGGTTTCTACAGTGAGTTTATCGGTATAGGTCAGACCCACGGCCTCGGTGGTCACAAATTTAACACCCACAGCCTTGGCCCCCTCGATGCCCTGACGCTCCAATTCCGCACCCGATATGGGGGCGGCGAAGCCGTAGTAGTTCTGGATAAGCTCCGCGCGGTCAAGCGCGCCCGGCCCCCGGGTGAGGACGGTGGTGTCCACCCCCGCACGGGCGGTGTACAGCGCGGCGGACACCCCCGCCGGGCCGGAGCCGATGATGACGATGTTGGACATAGTGGGCCTCCTTATACTTCTTGTATTATCGTAAAATCTGTTACTTTCCTTGCGCGCCGACGGCGCGGATTTGTGTTCTTTCTTTTGGTCAAATGGCTATGCGCTCCGCGCGGGCCAGAGCGCAGGGCTGGTTTTTTCTTTGAGCAGGTTCGCGCGCTGGTGGCGCGGGGGATGTTTTTTCCTGCGGTCAAGTGGCTTGCGCTCCGCGCGGGCCAGAGGTAGGGAGGG
>OGDQ01001593.1_pt1 | contig 12745 bp, 12 predicted proteins | sample 1570451 | NCBI WGS metagenome assembly OGDQ01 (sample SAMEA2582171, study PRJEB24529) | metagenome | biome: Human gut stool | place: China | collected 2011 | reverse complement strand
CATCTGCAAGTGTACAGGAAGCGCCCAAATTAAGTTTTTCAGAAGATACATTGATGGAATGGCCGGTAGACGGTAATATTCTTATGGATTATAACATGGACCAGACTGTGTATTTTCCAACTTTGGATCAGTATAAACTGAGTCCGGCAATTGCTGTTCAGGCGGTGGAAGGAGCTCCTGGCCTGGCATCTGTTCCGGTGCATAAATTGTTTCGAAAGCGACATACTTCGCATTGCTGGTGGGTTCGGCAAGCGCCAGCAATTTGTGCAGCGGAAAACCAATCCACGGCACCACCATCGACCACGCTTCCACGCAGCGCATACGATAAATACGCTCTTCCAGCGGGAAGCGACGGGTTAAATCATCGTGATCGAGGGTCAATGGTTTTGCCACTTCGCCGCTGATTTTCAGTGTCCATGGATCGGTTTTCAGGCTACCAGCATTAGCGGCGGGATCAGCTTTATCCAGCCCGAATTCATAGAAGTTGTTATAACCGGAGACTTTATCTGCTGGCGTCAGTGGCAGGTTATTTTGCCAGGCGGCAGGCTTGCTGAAGTCCAGCGGTTTTCCGGCGGGGGCGGGCGGACGATCGTTCCCTTTAAACCAGCTAAGCAGATCGGCATGTGCAGCGTGGGGCAAAGAAAGTGCAGCCGCGCTGATGCCCAGTGCTTTTAACACCTGCCGACGCTTCATAAAGAATACCGACTCGGCCGTAACATCTGATTCTTTTAAAAATTGATTCTTTTTCATAAGCCATCACACTTTTTTGTCGTTAGCCAGCAAGAGCCGTTTACTGTTAATCTGTCAGGGAGTGTCCTCCCTAACAGTAGCAGAGATCTGCTTTTACATATTTATGCATTAACTGCCACGATAGGTTGAATACCCATATTGGCTAAGTAATAAAGGCACATGATAATGCTCGTTCACTTTATTAATATGAAATTCAACGGGGATCTCAGGGAAGAAACTTTCAAGATTTTGTTTCTTGAAATAGTCCCCGGTTTTAAATACGACACGGTAATCGCCCGTAGTTGCAGTTTGCTCGGGCCACAGTGCCTTAATTCGTCCATCCTTATCTGTTTTGGCGGTATTAAGTTGTAACCAGCCGTTATCCGCCTTCTTTTCAAGAGTGACTGTCACGTCAGCAGCGGGTTTTCCTGTTTGCTGGTTCAAAATGTGCACGCTAAGAATGTTTTGTTGTGCGGCATTAACCAAAGAAGGTAATGAAAATGCTGCCGTTGCTACCGAGAGTACTAAATAACGCTTTAACATGTTTATATCCTTGTCATGTGAATGAGTTTTGAGGATAGCGAAAAAACGTCCAGGGTAACCTTACAGCAGCATTACAATTTTGTAATGAACCAGGCTGTTTCTATAACATATGATTTATGGCATATTATTTTCATGAAGATTTTACTTATTGAAGATAATCAAAGGACCCAGGAGTGGGTAACGCAGGGGCTTTCCGAAGCGGGTTATGTCATCGATGCCGTTTCTGATGGCAGAGATGGGCTTTATCTTGCGCTGAAGGATGATTATGCAGTGATCATTCTGGATATTATGCTTCCGGGTATGGATGGCTGGCAGATCTTACAAACGTTAAGAACGGCAAAGCAAACCCCTGTTATTTGCCTTACTGCAAGGGATTCTGTCGATGACAGAGTCAGAGGGTTGGACAGTGGAGCAAATGATTATCTGGTAAAACCTTTTTCCTTTTCTGAGTTGCTGGCAAGGGTTCGGGCACAATTAAGGCAACATCACGCTTTGAATTCAACATTAGAAATCAGCGGCTTAAGAATGGACTTTGTTAGTCAAAGTGTGAGCAGGGACAATATCAGTATTACACTGACGCGCAAGGAGTTTCAGTTACTTTGGCTACTGGCCTCCAGAGCAGGCGAAATTATACCCAGAACGGTTATTGCGAGTGAAATTTGGGGAATCAACTTTGATAGTGATACCAATACGGTGGACGTCGCCATTCGCAGGCTCCGCGCAAAAGTTGATGATCCTTTTCCTGAAAAGCTAATCGCCACAATCCGGGGGATGGGCTATTCATTCGTAGCGGTAAAAAAATAATGAAAAGATTATCTATAACCGTCCGTTTAACCTTGCTTTTTATATTGCTGCTGTCTGTTGCTGGCGCTGGAATTGTCTGGACTCTCTATAATGGCCTGGCAAGTGAGTTGAAATGGCGCGATGATACAACACTCATTAACCGGACAGCGCAGATCAAGCAGTTGTTAATTGATGGGGTAAATCCAGATACGTTACCTGTATACTTTAACCGGATGATGGATGTTAGCCAGGATATCTTGATCATTCATGGTGATGGCATCAATAAAATTGTTAACCGGACAAATGTCAGTGATGACATGTTAAATAACATACCTGCTAGTGAGACAATCAGCGCAGCTGGCATTTACAGAAGCATTATTAATGACACTGAGATTGATGCTTTACGAATTAATATTGATGAAGTTTCGCCATCATTAACGGTTACTGTGGCTAAATTGGCTTCAGCCAGACATAACATGCTTGAACAGTATAAAATCAATAGCATTATAATTTGCATTGTCGCCATTATACTGTGCTCAGTATTAAGTCCGCTGTTAATCCGAACGGGGTTACGAGAGATCAAAAAGTTGAGTGGTGTAACGGAAGCGCTGAATTATAACGATAGCCGGGAGCCTGTTGAGGTTAGCACATTACCGAGAGAACTAAAACCTCTTGGGCAGGCGTTGAATAAAATGCATCATGCTTTAGTCAAAGATTTTGAGCGTCTAAGTCAGTTTGCTGACGATCTCGCTCATGAACTTAGAACGCCAATTAATGCATTACTGGGTCAGAATCAGGTTACGCTCAGTCAAACCAGAAGTATCGCTGAATATCAAAAAACAATTGCCGGTAACATTGAAGAGCTGGAAAATATTTCGCGGTTAACAGAGAACATACTGTTTCTTGCCAGGGCAGATAAAAACAATGTTTTGGTGAAACTGGACTCGCTTTCTCTCAATAAGGAAGTCGAAAATTTGTTGGACTATCTTGAATATCTTTCAGACGAGAAAGAGATTTGCTTTAATGTCGAGTGCAATCAGCAAATCTTTGCGGATAAAATTTTACTGCAACGAATGTTATCGAATCTTATTGTTAATGCCATTAGATATTCACCAGAAAAATCGCGTATTCATATAACCAGTTTTCTTGATACCAACGGATCTATTAATATTGATATCGCCAGCCCTGGAACGAAAATTAATGAGCCTGAAAAACTCTTCCGTAGATTTTGGCGGGGAGATAATTCGCGTCATTCCGTAGGTCAGGGACTAGGCCTTTCTTTAGTCAAAGCGATTGCCGAATTACATGGGGGAAGTGCTACGTATCACTATCTCAATAAGCATAATGTGTTCCGGATTACGTTGCCGCAAAGAAATTAACATAGGGCTTCAGTACGCCATAAATTAACCGTGAAAAAACGCAGCCACGTCGTGAATACTAACGCGGCTGCGATTGATTATGCGCTTACATTAAAACGTAACAGGGATTAACCCGCGTAAGCTGCCAGCATTTCCTGCGCCGCCAGTTTACCCAACGCATTCGCTGCGAAAGGACTGTCGCCGGTGAGAACTTTACGGTCCTTATGTACTCGCCCGGTGATGTCGTCATTAATAATGTTCATGCCCATTTTCTTCAGCTCTTCGCCGAAGTACCAGGTGAGATGACCCGGCATATAGCCTATCTCTGGCGTTTGTTTGTCTGCGGCGTCTGGGAATGCGCAAATGGAATAACCATTCAGTGGGTTATCGCCGTGGCGAAGCGCCAGAAAAGCCGCCGGGCCGTGGCAAAGGGAGATAACAAAACGGTCATTTTTGATTGCCCACTGTAAAGCGGCAGCTACGTCCTGGCTTTCAGGTAAACCAATAAGTGCGCCATGACCACCAGGAACAAAGATTGCTGCATATTCGCTATCAGCGTTGAGGCTGGCGACAACATCCGCGAGTTTCTTCGGATTGCGGAACAACGATTTATGCTGCTCAAAGAATGGCATTACTTTTTCATCTTTGTGCGGCATAGCCCAGTATTCAAACTTGGTCAACAGGCCGGAAATGGTCGCCACTTCGAATTCGAAACCTGCAGCATGGAGATGATACAACGGCAGCAACGTTTCAATCGGATGGTTACCGGTCGAGAACAGTTTTCCGTTATCGGTCGGCAAATAACGTTCGTCCGCGGCGATCACCAGAATTTTATGTTTACCGCGATACGGTTTTGGATAGTCCACGCCATCAAGATCAGAGACAGGACTGGTATATTGGCTAAGCGAATATTCTGAAGGGAAGAATGCATTATCTTCAGCAATATCGACCTGCGGATTTTTACTTGTTTGAACAGTCATAGTGTATTCCTTATTGTTGCTTAGTTAGGGTAGTCACTATATTTGCGACTGAGCTGGTCGCTATTTTTAACCAGGCTGGAAAATTGAGTCAATATATCGAAAGCGGTAGTCGGCGGGTGTAAGTATGTAATGATGATGCTGCACTGGTGTTGAATATTATTCACGCCAAATTTTCCTTATTGAGTAACGTCGTCGCAAGTGGCCTCAATGATTTTAGACCATTATCAGAGGTACGGGGTGGCGGGGAGAGATTTAGTGCTGTGGAATATTGTGGTGCTGATGAATATTTATATCGCGGATTGGTAGAGAAAAAGCTTATTTCATGCACTATTTTTGCAAATATTTCTATATGGGAAGCGTGTTTGTTACGGATTAATTCATAAAGAAATGCATTTGGGTGTTAGCTTGAAGAGTAGCTGGTTGATGTTATTGTGCCAGGAGGGGCAGGGTAAGGTGCTGTATCGATATGCTTCGGCAATTGCGTGTGCCGCAGATGGAGATGAAATGCCAATAAAAAAGCCTGAGTTCGATGAGGGACGAACTCAGGCTAGTGTTAAGTTTTACAGTAACACGCCGCAGCGAGTTGGCTGATTAGAACTGGTAGACGATACCAACTGCAAACTGGTCATCAGCTGCTGCGCCAGTAATGGCGGCGTCATCTTTATCCAGCATGTTGAATTTGTATGCAGTATAAACGTTCATGTTCTTATTAAAGTAGTACCAGGTACCAACTTCAATGTAGTTCACACGGTCAGCGTCAACATATCTATGTCCAGGTACCCCTTTGATATCTTTACCTTTAGAGTACACATAACCTAAGGACGGACGCAGACCAAAGTCGAATTGATACTGAACAACCGCTTCAAAGTTCTGGGTTTCATTGATAAGTTGATCACGCATTATTGTATTGCCTTCTCGATCGGCAACACCTGTATCAATAGAACCCGGAGTCATATTACGAGTTTCGCCGTACATTACAGCTGCGTAGACATTGTTCGCGTCATACTTTGCAGCCAATGACCACAGTTCAGCATTTGAACCGTTTCCATCGGCAACTTGATCGTTGGTGCGATCAGATTTGCTATATGCACCAACGATACCAAAACCATTGATGTTATAGTCTACAGACAACGCATAGCCGTCACCATTTTGTTTCTTAGTGCTACGGTTGCTGTTTTTGCCTTGGTACTGAATCGCAAAATCAAGACCATCAACCAGGCCAAAGAAATCATAGTTACGGTAGGTTGCAACACCGTTGGTACGACCATTCATGAAGTTGTCAGCGGAAGCCCAGGAATCGCCACCCCATTCAACTAACATATCGGTATAAGCTGCGGCATCATAAGCAACACCGTAGTTACGGCCATAGTCAAATGATCCTAACTCGTTATATTTCAAACCGGCGAAGGTTAAACGGGTTTTTTCCTGGTTTTCACCTTCGGGCTTGCTGGCGTCGAGGTTGTATTCAAACTGACCAAAACCAGTCAGTTCGCTGGTGATTTGGGTTTCACCTTTAACACCGAAACGAGCATAGGAGGTATCTTCGTTTTCGCTGTTATTATCATCAGTATTTGACCAGATGCGTTCGCCAACCATCTTGCCGTAGAAATCAACTTTATTGCCATCTTTATTATAAATTTCAGCCGCATTTGCTGCGCCAGCAACTAATAACGCCGGGACCAGCATTGCCAGAACTTTTCTTTTCATTATGTATTCCCTTGTGATTATAATCTTCATGAATATATCAATAAGTGCCGTTATCCAAAAAAAAGCACATTTGGATACTATTCTATGAAGTTCATTTTATTTTAAGGATTACATGTAACAAATGTATTTAAAAGATTTCAAAATGTTTCTAATCTATTTAATATAATTCAGGATTATGAATTCTGAATATAAACATTCATGAAGATTATAAATGTATATCAATAAGTTATGAGTTGAACTGAAAGATAGGGAGTATCAATGATCGTTGCGCTAAACGGCTGGTGTGATCACGCGCACATTAATGAAGGCATAAAAAAAAGCCGGCATCATGCCGGCCCAAAAAATATAAACAAGACGATAAAAGGCTAATAACGGAGGCATCATGACACAGAATAATAAAAAGGTATAATTGTAATCAGTGCTAATATATTGATTGAATGAATTAATAAAGCCGATATCAAAGATAAATAAAATCGCTCAAAACGATTTTTCTTGTATTCACTGCCGTTGCGCAAAAATTATCTATTTGTTCAAAAAATGATTGAGTCTTGACTGGCTCATTCAATGTGGAAAAATGTGATTTTTATCACATAATAGTACTAAGTCTGAATTTTCCGGGTTATCTCAAAATGGAATACGGTTCGACAAAGATGGAAGAGAGACTCTCTCGCAGCCCTGGTGGCAAACTGGCTTTGTGGGCTTTCTATACATGGTGTGGCTATTTCGTCTGGGCAATGGCGCGTTACATCTGGGTGATGAGCCGGATCCCCGATGCCCCCGTGTCGGGATTTGAAAGCGATTTAGGCTCTACCGCGGGAAAGTGGTTAGGGGCACTGGTCGGATTTTTATTTATGGCTCTGGTCGGGGCATTGTTAGGCAGCATTGCCTGGTACACCCGACCTCGTCCCGCACGTAGCAGACGCTATGAATAAAAACTGCTAAGGTGGCGACTCTTTGGCAACGGAGCGCGTATGGACTTACAACACTGGCAGGCAGAGTTCGAAAACTGGTTGAAAAACCATCATCAGCACCAGGACGCGGCCCATGACGTGTGTCATTTTCGCCGCGTCTGGGCTACGGCACAGAAGCTGGCGGCAGATGATGACGTCGATATGCTGGTGATTTTAACCGCCTGTTATTTTCACGATATTGTGAGCCTGGCGAAAAATCATCCGCAACGGCAGCGTTCTTCAATCCTGGCGGCAGAAGAGACGCGTCGCCTGCTCCGTGAAGAGTTCGTGCAATTTCCGGCGGAGAAAATTGAGGCCGTTTGTCATGCCATTGCCGCTCACAGTTTCAGCGCGCAAATCGCCCCCTTAACAACGGAAGCTAAAATCGTCCAGGATGCGGATCGGCTGGAAGCCCTGGGGGCGATTGGCCTGGCGCGCGTGTTTGCCGTTTCAGGGGCATTGGGCGTGGCGCTGTTTGATGGCGAAGATCCGTTCGCACAGCATCGCCCGCTTGATGATAAACGCTACGCGCTGGATCATTTCCAGACAAAGTTACTGAAATTACCGCAAACCATGCAAACCGCAAGAGGCAAGCAGCTGGCGCAGCACAACGCGCAATTTTTAGTCGAGTTTATGGCGAAGCTCAGTGCCGAACTGGCGGGGGAGAATGAAGGTGTCGATCACAAGGTGATAGATGCGTTTTCACCCGCGGGCTGAGCGCGTGGCCCTAAATGGCTGTAATTATGTTAACCTGTCGGCCATCTCAGATGGCCGGTTAAATCTATGCAGGAAAATATATCAGTAACCGATTCATACAGCACCGGGAATGCCGTTCAGGCAATGCTGGAGAAACTGCTGCAAATTTATGATGTTAAAACGCTGGTGGCGCAGCTTAATGGTGTGGGTGAGAATCACTGGAGCGCGGCAATTTTAAAACGTGCACTGGCGAATGACTCGGCATGGCACCGTTTAAGTGAGAAAGAGTTCGCCCATCTGCAAACGTTGTTACCCAAACCACCGGCACATCATCCGCATTATGCGTTTCGCTTTATCGATCTATTTGCCGGAATTGGCGGCATCCGTCGCGGTTTTGAATCGATTGGTGGACAGTGCGTGTTTACCAGCGAATGGAACAAACATGCGGTACGCACTTATAAAGCCAATCATTATTGCGACCCGGCGACGCATCATTTTAATGAAGATATCCGCGACATCACCCTCAGCCATCAAGAAGGCGTGAGTGATGAGGCGGCGGCGGAACATATTCGTCAACACATTCCTGAACACGATGTATTACTGGCCGGTTTTCCTTGTCAGCCATTTTCGCTGGCTGGCGTATCGAAAAAGAACTCGCTCGGGCGGGCGCACGGTTTTGCCTGCGATACCCAGGGCACGCTGTTCTTTGATGTGGTGCGCATTATCGACGCGCGTCGTCCGGCGATGTTTGTGCTCGAAAACGTCAAAAACCTGAAAAGTCACGACCAGGGTAAAACGTTCCGCATCATCATGCAGACGCTGGACGAACTGGGCTATGACGTGGCTGATGCAGAAGATAACGGGCCGGACGATCCGAAAATCATCGATGGCAAACATTTCCTGCCGCAGCACCGTGAACGCATCGTGCTGGTGGGTTTTCGTCGCGATCTGAATCTGAAAGCCGATTTTACCCTGCGTGATATCAGTGAATGTTTCCCTGCGCAGCGAGTGACGCTGGCCCAGCTGCTGGACCCGATGGTCGAGGCGAAATATATCCTGACGCCGGTGCTGTGGAAGTACCTCTATCGTTATGCGAAAAAACATCAGGCGCGCGGTAATGGCTTCGGTTATGGAATGGTTTATCCGAACAATCCGCAAAGCGTCACGCGTACGCTGTCTGCGCGTTATTACAAAGATGGCGCGGAAATTTTAATCGATCGCGGCTGGGATATGGCCACGGGTGAAAAAGACTTTGACGATCCGCTGAATCAGCAACATCGTCCACGTCGGTTAACGCCTCGGGAATGCGCGCGCTTAATGGGTTTTGAAGCGCCGGGAGAAGCGAAATTCCGCATTCCGGTTTCGGACACTCAGGCTTATCGCCAGTTCGGTAACTCGGTGGTCGTGCCGGTCTTTGCCGCGGTGGCAAAACTGCTTGAGCCAAAAATCAAACAGGCGGTGGCGTTGCGTCAGCAAGAGGCACAACATGGTCGACGTTCACGATAAGGCCACCCGCAGCAAAAATATGCGCGCGATTGCCACGCGTGATACGGCGATTGAGAAGCGCCTCGCCAGTTTGTTAACTGGGCAGGGCCTTGCGTTTCGCGTTCAGGACGCCAGTCTGCCCGGACGCCCGGATTTTGCCGTTGATGAATATCGCTGCGTGATATTTACCCATGGCTGCTTCTGGCATCATCATCACTGCTATCTGTTTAAAGTGCCTGCGACTCGAACCGAGTTCTGGCTGGAGAAGATAGGTAAAAATGTTGAGCGCGATCGCCGCGATATCAGTCGCTTGCAGGAACTCGGCTGGCGCGTATTGATTGTCTGGGAGTGCGCGTTACGTGGGCGCGAGAAGCTGACGGATGAAGCGCTTACCGAGCGTCTGGAAGAGTGGATCTGCGGCGAAGGTGCCAGCGCGCAGATCGACACGCAGGGGATACATTTACTCGCTTGATGCGTCCTGAATAACTGGCGCAACTACGGGTTTTGCCGGAAAGAGATATTTTCCCAACGTGACCAGTACCACCGCGAAGACAATTACGCCGAGCGCCAGCCATTCAATCTTCGACAACGTCTCTCCGCCCAGTCCCGTACCCAGCAAGACCGCGACCACCGGGTTAACGTAAGCGTAGCTGGTGGCGAGAGCCGGACTGACATTACGGATTAAATACATATAAGCGTTGATGGCGATAATCGAACCAAACAGCGCCAGATAGCCGACCGCAAGGAAGCCTGAAAGGGAAGGAAGCGCCGTCAGTTTTTCACCCGCAATCATCGACGCGATCATTAACACCACGCCTGCCGCCAGCATCTCAATCGCACCCGCCATCATCCCTACAGGTAAGGTAATGCGCGAGCCATAAACTGAGCCAAACGCCCAGCTAATCGAGCCGATTAAAATCAGAATCGCGCCCCATGGATTGCCGCTTAAGTTTCCACCGCTATTGAGCATGATGATTCCGGCAAGCCCAATGGCGATACCCACCCATTCCAGTTTGCGCGTTTTAATGCCAAACAGGCGGCTGAAGCACAGGGTAAAAAGGGGCACGGTTGCAACCACTACGGCGGCGATGCCGGAAGGAACATTTTGATGTTCGGCAACCGTCACCATGCCATTACCGACAGCCAGCAATAACAGGCCAATCAGCGCGGCATTGAGCAGCGGACGTCGCGGGGGAAGTTTGTGTCCGCGCAGTAGCAAAAATGCCAGCAATAAAATACCGGCTGCCAGGAATCGAACGCCCGCCATCATTAACGGAGGCCAGCTTTCCACGCCAATCCGAATGACAAAATAGGTTGAGCCCCAAATGATATACAACGCAAACAGCGCGCCAAAAAGCGGTAACAACTGGCGGAAACGCATAATCCCTCACGGTGGAAATAAAAAGGTGGTTCATAGTAAACGTGAAAATCATTCTGCTGGCGAGAGATATAATTGCACTTGATTGTTAAAAAAATGTTGACCTGTGAAGCAAGTATCAGAGCTGCCGTTTTTGCTTCATACTTACACCCTTCAACAATAAAAATGAGAGGGAATGCTTTTGGCCGGGAGTAGTTTACTGACGTTGCTCGATGATATCGCCACACTGCTGGACGATATCTCCGTGATGGGCAAACTGGCGGCGAAGAAAACCGCCGGTGTATTAGGGGATGATTTATCGCTCAATGCGCAACAAGTTTCAGGCGTGCGGGCCAACCGGGAACTTCCCGTGGTCTGGGGCGTGGCGAAAGGATCGCTGATCAATAAAGTGATTCTGGTGCCGCTGGCGCTGATCATCAGTGCGTTTATCCCGTGGGCGATTACGCCACTGTTGATGATTGGCGGCGCGTTTCTCTGCTTTGAAGGGGTAGAGAAAGTGCTGCATATGCTGGAGGCGCGTAAACATAAAGAAGATCCGGCGCAGAGTCAGCAGCGTCTGGAGAAGCTGGCGGCGCAGGATCCGCTGAAGTTTGAAAAAGACAAAATAAAAGGGGCGATTCGTACCGATTTTATATTGTCTGCGGAAATCGTCGCCATCACGCTGGGGATTGTGGCAGAAGCGCCGTTGCTTAATCAGGTGCTGGTGCTTTCAGGCATCGCGCTGGTAGTGACCGTGGGCGTCTACGGTCTGGTAGGGGTTATCGTTAAGATTGATGACCTGGGGTATTGGCTGGCGGAAAAATCCAGCGCGCTGATGCAGGCATTAGGTAAAGGGTTATTGATCATTGCGCCCTGGTTGATGAAAGCGTTATCGATTGTCGGCACGCTGGCGATGTTCCTCGTCGGCGGCGGGATTGTGGTACATGGTATTGCGCCGTTGCATCACGCCATTGAACATTTCGCCGGGCAGCAAAGTGCAGTGGTGGCGATGATATTACCGACTGTTTTAAATCTGATTCTTGGATTTATCATCGGCGGCATCGTGGTGCTGGGAGTGAAAGCCGTAGCGAAAATGCGCGGTCAGGCACATTAATACTCGCACAGGCTATTATGCAAAATTCGCCATCTTCAACTAAGGTGAACAAGTTTCACTCGAAAAAAGGAGGCGAGTATGAGCTTTATGGTTAGTGAGGAAGTTACGGTTAAAGAGGGCGGCCCGCGGATGATTGTCACTGGATACTCCAGCGGTATGGTTGAGTGTCGTTGGTATGACGGGTACGGGGTCAAGCGGGAAGCTTTTCATGAAACCGAGCTTGTTCCGGGGGAGGGGAGTCGTTCTGCGGAAGAAGTTTGAAAGGGTATCATTAACACCAGGCCGGATCACATCCGGCCTGGTGTGCCAATGCCTGCAATGAATGATAGTCGCGTCTTATCATGCCACCATTATAAAATTATCGCTGTTTTGCGGTACGTTATCGCCGGGTTATGCCAGAATCATAAAAAAGCAGGTTGGGAGTCGTCAGGGTGCAGCACGAGACAAAAATGGAAAACCAGAGCTGGTTGAAAAAACTCGCACGCCGCCTGGGGCCTGGTCATATCGTTAATCTCTGCTTTATCGTGGTATTGCTTTTTTCCACCTTGCTGACCTGGCGTGAAGTGGTAGTGCTGGAAGATGCCTATATCTCCAGCCAGCGTAATCATCTGGAAAACGTAGCCAACGCGCTCGATAAGCATTTGCAGTATAACGTCGACAAACTGATCTTTTTGCGTAATGGCATGCGCGAAGCTCTCGTAGCGCCACTGGATTTCACCTCTCTGCGTGATGCCGTAACCGAGTTCGAACAGCATCGCGACGAGCACGCCTGGCAAATCGAACTCAACCGACGACGCACCCTGCCAGTCAATGGCGTGTCGGATGCATTAGTCAGCGAGGGGAATCTCCTGTCTCGCGAAAATGAAAGCCTCGACAATGAAATTACCGCTGCACTGGAAGTTGGTTACTTGCTGCGACTGGCACACAACTCCTCGTCGATGGTAGAACAGGCGATGTATGTCTCGCGTGCCGGATTTTACGTTTCGACGCAGCCGACCTTGTTTACGCGCAATGTACCAACGCGTTATTACGGATATGTCACC